>Ga0131853_10023819_pt1 | contig 11050 bp, 10 predicted proteins | sample TergutLab28metaG_FD_92764 | JGI IMG/M metagenome (GOLD analysis project Ga0131853, IMG submission 92764) | Labiotermes labralis P1 segment gut microbial communities from Petit-Saut dam, French Guiana - Lab288 P1 (version 2) (version 2) | ecosystem: Host-associated > Arthropoda: Insects >...
CGGCTATATGTTTTTAAAAGAGCACTGGGGCAAAGGTTTTGCGAATGAAGCAGTTACAGCAATGATTGAATATGCTCAAAATGTATTAAACCTAAAGCGCTTGTATGCCGGTATTGAAGATAAAAATGAGATGTCAATAAAACTGATTGAAAAACTGGGCTTTGAATTGATAGCAGTTTTGCCTGAATCGAATTTTTACGGCAGAATTGCAAACGTGGCATACTATTCACGCACATTATAAGCAAACTGGCAGGCATACTATAAATTTGACGTACTTCGTAATATTGTGGATTAACTAACCAGTAGACCCACAGAAGTAAACAAACAGAATATTAAGCAGAGCCTCTGGCAATGCACTTGTACTCAAGCTCTGATTTTGACTTCTGCAATCCCTGTAACCATACTGTTTTCAAGAGCCGACTTTTCTACATAACGGACGAAGCCTGACAAGGGGACGCGGGAAACGGTCGAGGCCACTATGAGACTGAGGGCGATGGCCTGTAAATGAAGGAGGCGTCACAACATGAATCCGATAGCGCTTGGTTTATACCACCACTACAAGGGCAGGCAATACGAAGTGATTGGATTTGCCAAACACAGCGAAACGCTTGAGGATATGGTGGTCTACAAGGCCCTCTACGGCGAGGGCGGCACGTGGGTTCGCCCGCTCTCTATGTGGGATAACCCCATTGAAGTTGACGGCAAAACCGTAGCTCGCTTTGAGTATGTTGGCGAAGCCAGCGGGCAACTCGAGTTGGCAGAAGGTGTCAAAGTTATACAGCCCCTTTGACACCTTTTGACACTGCTCTGGCAGGGTTCAAATGCCTACAACAGTTTGCGTCTATATACTCTCATAGCAATAAGCCATGCTACGGTCATAGTGCCAAGGCACCACGCAAAGGTTATCCACAGGTCATTTCCAATCGACTCGCTATAAAATAGGGATCGGATTGCTTCAACCATAGGCGTCATGGGCTGGTTCTCGGCAAAGAACCTGAGTGCGCTTGGCATCGTTTCCGTTGGCGCAAAAGCTGAGCTGAGCATTGGGAGGAAGATCAGCGGAAACGCGAAGAAGAAGGCCCCGTCACTCGTTTTTGCTACAAGTCCCGGGATGATCGCAACCCACGTTAGCGCAAAGGTGAGGGCGATAAGGATTCCCGCTATTACCAGCCATTCGTAGAACGTGGCTTCAGTTCTAAACCCTATGATGTAAGCAACTGCAAAGACTGCCACCAGAGTGAATATGCTTGATACCACTGAAGAGAGAACTTGCGCCCAGAGAGCCGAAGAGCGGCTCATCGGCATGGAGTTGAATCGGCTGAAAATTCCCTTTTCTCTGTCGCCAAACATCCTCACCGCTGTATAAGCCGTATTGTAGGCAATCGTCATGAGGAGTATCCCAGGCAATTGAAACGTGACGTAATTCACCTCTAAGGGCAAGCTTGCTTTGATAGCACCACCGAATACATAGACGAAGAGCAGCATGAGGCATATTGGCTGAACCATTGCAGTTACGATGGTTTCTGGGCTCCGAATGATATGCTTCATCAAGCGCATGAAAAGGACTAATGTGTTCTTCATTGCGATTTCCCCTGTTCTGATCCAATGATTGCGAGAAAGATCTCTTCTAAGGTGGGCTGCTTTGCGATGTATTCCATCTTTTTGGGTGGAAACAGTTTTTTGAGCTCATCAAGTGTTCCTTTGGCAATGATCTTCCCGCCGTGTAGGATCGCGATTCTGCTTGCTAGCTGCTCTGCCTCTTCGAGGTATTGAGTGGTCAGGAGGATCGTCGTGCCACCCAGGCTCAGCTCGCTGACTTTTTTCCAAACCTCTATGCGCGCTTCGGGATCAAGCCCAGTTGTGGGCTCATCGAGGAAGATCACCTCAGGATCTCCTATGAGGCTCATGGCGATATCAAGCCTGCGTGTCATGCCACCGGAATAGACAGCCGCCCGCTTGTTTGCCAATTCGCTCAAGCCAAAACGCTCAAGCAGATCTTCTGCCACTGCGCCAGCATTTTTGACACCACGCAGTTTTGCAATGAGCATCAAGTTCTCGCGCCCCGTGAGAACACTGTCCACTGCAGCAAACTGCCCCGTCAAACTGATGGATTGTCGCACTTTTCCTGGTTGGCGCAACACGTCATAGTTGCAAATGCTTGCGCTTCCTCTATCAGGCTTCATGAGTGTAGCGAGGATATTGACCATAGTTGTCTTGCCCGCTCCGTTTGATCCAAGCAGCGCAAAAATCTCCCCTCGCTGGATTTCCAGATCAACACCTTTCAAAACGTCATTGTCCTTAAACGACTTATACAGACCACTGATTTGAATAACCATAACGCGCACTCCTGTTGTCCTTATGAGAGCGTCTCTGCTCTTCTGGTTCATCACCAAGCCAACTTATCTACCTTCACAACGGGCGTTTCTCTGAGAACAAAACGTACCGCTCTCTATCAGCTTACGGTTGCGGCCAGGCAGAATCGAGCTACTCTGGTTGGAGTTTGAAGAAACTTTTGGTTGCGGAAGGAGTTTTACCAGACGTACCAGTATGTTATGAGCAAATAATCTATAAATCCTTTCGCTATTCACACTCGAACCATGCTTTCACTTTCGCTATTAAATGATGGGCACAAAGATTTCAAGGGGGAGACAGGGGGACGGTTCTTCTGTCTCAGAGACAGAAGAACCGTCCCCCTGTCTCAGAGACAGAAGAACCGTCCCCCTGTCTCAGAGACAGAAGAACCGTCCCCCTGTCAGGTTCTGTAGAGACCCTTTTCCTGAGCCTCAAGCCTCACTTACCCAGTTGCCGCCATGCTCTGACACAAATCCGAGAGTTCCTGCCGCGTTTGCACGCAAAAGTACGATTTTCAGCCTATTATTAGTGGAAAATGGGTGTTCAAAGGTCAAAAATCGTACTTTTGCGTGCAAACGCGGCAGGAACTCTCGGATTTGTGTCACTGAGCGCTGCCACCACCTAATCGCCGGAAGCTTCTTGTGCTTCCGGCGATGCGTCTACTTTGAGCTCATGATTTCTCTGAGCTCTCCCAGGAGGTTTCCGCCACTTACTGAGATGGTTCCCACCTTGTCGCAGATCCTTTCCAGGTATTCAAGTTCCTTGAGCTTGTACAGCGTGGTGTTCTCCTCCATGAGTCGTGCCGTGTTGAGCAGACTTCTGGTTGAGGCAACCTCTTCACGACGGGAGATGACATTGGCCTGAGCGTTCTTCTCGGCCACCAAAACGGTGTTCATGATGTCACGGATTTCTCCGGGCAAGATGATGTCCTTGAGGCCTGCGTCGGAAAACTCAACGAACAGGGCGTTTTGCTTTGCCTGGAGCTGCTTCAAGACAAAGGCCGCAATGGAATCCTTTTGCTCAAGCAACTCGTCAAAACGAAAGCGGCCGATATACTCGCGCAGCGCGAGCTGGGTTGTTGCGTAGACCTGGCTCTTGTAGTCATTGATCTCGCTGATGACCTTGAGTGCGTCAACCACCCGATAGGTGCAGACAAAGTTAATACGGAGAGAAACCTTGTCGGCAGTGAGAATCTCCTGCCCCGCGATGTCCAGTTGCTGAGCACGCAGGTCAACCCTGAGAACAGAGATCTTCTGCAGGTTGAGCCAGAAGTTATAGACACCGCTCTTGAGCATGCGCACAAACTGTCCATCCACGTACAGCAAGCCTGCTTCGCCTTCTGCCACCTCGTAGCTGCGATACAGGTGGCGGGGTACTGCCATCAGCTGCTCGGCAGTTAGTCCGCCAAGCTCCGCTTCCGTGGTGTTGATGAGCTTGAAGCTCTGCTCACGAAAGCAGTTCCAGTAGCAGTAGGTGCCAGGGTACAAGTCGTCGACGATACGACCGTCCTCAGTACGCAGGGCGATGTGGCCGTCAGGCACGTCAATGCGGGTGACGCTCCGCGCAAACGCCTCGTCTCGCAAAAGAACGGCGATGTCTACGTTGGGGAGCGCAACAGGATGTGCAACATTTACCTTTACGCAGCTCTCGCCAAACCTCGTTGCCACTCTGTGCTTGCCGGGCAAGAGCAGCTTACGATACGTTCCGTTCTTGAAGAGAAATCCTCTCTCGTTTTCATTGATTACTGTTTTCATTTTTACCTCTATTCTCTCGTTTTTGCCCCTGAACTCCCTGTAAGAGAGAGGGGCAGGTGTTTGATATTGCTTGTTGGTTTCCACCAAAAATGTCCACGTCTGTTTTGCGGGACCAAGGTTGAGCTCAACAAAAACTCCTCGGTGTGTGTTTCCCAAGTTGTGCAGAAACACTGTGGAAGAGGTCTGGTTAAGCGGTATCCCCTTTGTCGCAGGCAAACCATACGCTGCAAAGCGTTGCTTATTGGTTGGGCGTGTGCCTAAGCCTCAAAGCAACAGCTGTGCGGGACATTTTCAGTTTCGACCGTGTGGTGATAAGGCTTTGCTGGCCTTTTCAGGAGGGATACCGCAACAGTTATGTACTGCTGGCATCACGACATACTCTACCATTGAGCTAACCCATGACGGGTGAAGGATTCGAACCTTCAACTGTGTCGAAAGGTCTGTTTTTCAGACAGAGTGACGGGCAGACATCCCGGCATACCGCAGGATAGAATCCTCGGCACCGCAAGGGCCTCCTAACCCTTTGCATAGGGAAGTAAACCTAAAGTGAAGGGTACTACTCATAAGTTGTTTACCGGATTTGTGGTTGGTGCCGGCGAGCTGAGCAGTTTGAGCTGCTCTGCCGGTTGTCCAAACAGGTTTTGCGAAGCGTCGATACCAGTGTATCGGCACGCTTTAAAAAGGAACGACTCGTCATATGCTTATGACCGCCGTGTGAAGATGCTGTTGTCAAGGTTCAGTGGTTCTCGTTCGTTTCTACCAACAGGGGCTTTGGCCGTATATGCTCCAAACACCAACCGGAGCCTTGTTGCCTAGAGCCGCTGCTGTTGTCTTCAGTACTTTGAAAACAATTCATGCTCTCACCTTTCTTTTTACTGATGCTCGTACTTGAGCCTGACCAAGATTAACCGGTCTTGAAACAATAATCATTTAAAAAAGTTTGCGAAGTCATATCTTGTGCGTTTTATCCAAGTCTTGGAAAATGGTTTTAGTTTCACTCCTTACCGGAGGCACGCGGCGGGCACAGTTGTTTGGAGGGCAGCAACAACGGCATGGCGGATTTCTCAGAGCTGGTAAAAAGGTTTGATAAGATTAGAGACTATATGCATGACTTTTATGTGTATGGTTTTAAGTCACGCTTGGACTTTACCAAGAAGTCGCCGCGCACTTATGACAACGAGCGCCGCCGCATAGAGAGCTATCTGAGCGGTCACATGCAGTGGGATTACAGAAATGGCGCCAAGATATCCTTTGTTTCTCTAGACTGCGCTCAGGTTTTGAACAATCCCCTCTATGCTGCGTGGAAGTCAAAAAGCTTTACTGCAAACGACATAATGCTGCACTTTTTCCTTTTGGATTCACTTTGCGAGAGCCCCTTGACCATAGAGGAGCTCACGCAAGAAGTCTGCACAAGGTGCGAGCTTGTTCTCGACTCCCAAACCATCAGAAATAAATGTGATGAGTATGTGAGGCTGGGCATGCTGGAAAAGAAAAAGCAGGGCAGGGCCTACGTGTACCGTATCTCTACTGAGCCGGCCTTGTTGCCGCAAGAGCTTATAAACGCGGTGAGTTTTTTCCAGGGCGCAGCTCCTTTTGGTGAGATTGGCAGTTTTATCCTCGATAACGAAAAAGCAGCCAATACTGTTTTCTCCTTTAAGCACTACTACCTGGCGCACACGCTTGAAGACGGCATCTTGCTGGAGCTCCTCACGGCCATACGGCAGAGTCGATCGGTGACCTTCAAAAACCAGAGCAGCAAGTCGGAGCAGATATTTGCCTTTGAGGCAATTCCCTTGAAGATATTCGTCAGCGCTACCACCGGAAGGCGCTATGCCTGTATGTACTCGCCAACGAGCAGGCGTTTTTTCAACTATCGCCTCGATGCCATCAAGGCGGTAACCCTGGGCGAGGCTGCAGACTGCGCACCTCAACTGAGAGAGCAGCTGGATAAGAACCTCGATATGGTGTGGGGCGTGAGCTTTGGCGGCAAGGCGCGCTCTGACATCATTCGCATGACGCTGTATATCAATGAGAAGAGCGAGCACTATATCATCGACCGCATAGCGCGTGAAGGGCAGGGGGGCAGTCTTACTCGCCTGAAGAAAAACACCTTTCTCTTTACCAAGGAGGTCTTTGACAGCAACGACATGTCTCCCTGGATTAAGACGTTCACCGGCCGCATCATCGCACTTGAGGGGTCCAACCAGGCAGTAGTCAACCGCTTCTATCGTGACATCTCGGCTCTGGCACAGCTCTATGGCATTCAAGCCGGGGAGGCTGATTCTTAATGGAGCTCTTCTCAGAAGTCTACGGCTGCTATTACACGGTTGTCTCTCGGGTGCTCAATGAGGCGCAGGAGGGCATGAGCCGTAGTGCCATTGAGCAGCTTGTTGATGAGGGCGGGTTCTACGAGAGTGCGTTTTATCTGCTGCCGTCTCTTTTCTCGGGCGAGTGGAATCTTCTCAGGCAAGAAGGTACACAGTATTTTTCAAAGCTCGCACATGAGGCAAAAAGGCCTCTGACCACTCTCGAAAAAGCATGGCTCAAGGCCCTGATTGCCGATGCGCGCATTCAGCTCTTTTTGGACGCTCTGCAAATTGAGGAGCTTGAACGGCTCGTGGGAGATGTTGAGGCTCTCTACCAAAACAGCGACTTTCATTTCTATGACCGTCATCTTGATGGAGACGACTTTGAAAGCCCCAGCTATGCTCTCCATTTTAAGACGGTGCTTAAAGCAACCCAGGAGCAAAAAGCCGTGCAAATTGAATATGAGGGTTCAGACGGTAAGGTAACTGACACTCTCTACTATCCTTATAAGCTCAGTTACTCAAGCAGAGACGATAAGTTTCGCCTTCTCTGCGCTTCTTCGAATAAACGGAAAAACCGCCTTCAGCGGGTAACCCTCAACTTGGCACGGATAAGATCGGTGAGCCTTGCCCGGACCGGTGCAGGTGATGGAGTCGGTACTGGCACCGGTGCTGAGGCCGGTGCTGAGGCCGGCATTGAGGCCGGTACCGTGGTCGGGAGTTCTGCCGCTGTCTTTGCCCGGCTGGAGCAGCTTTTTGCCCAAGCCACCTGTGAAGAGCCGGTGGTCTTTGAGATATCCCGCGAGCGCAATGCCCTGGAACGAGCCATGCTCCAATTTGCCTCATACAAACGCCAAACCGTCTACGACCAAAAGCGAGATATCTACACCTGTAGCATCTGGTACGACTCCGCCGATGAAACCGAACTGCTTATCCGCATCCTCAGCTTTGGCCCCGTGCTACAGGTTGTAGGCCCCCAGCGATTCCTAGAACAACTCAAAACCCGCATAAGCCGCCAACTCACCCTGAATCAGCAATAACCCAATAAGCCACAAATTGGGGCGATGGCCCAAAATAATCGCATCACAGCAGATAGAATAAGAGGCACTTTATTTGGAAACAAGGCTTGAATCTATATCTATTGTGATATAGAATAGCCATATCAAAAATGATATAGGAGAAACGATGTTCCACTTGGAGTTCTACGAAACCGAAGACGGCAAGAGACCAGTGGAAGAGTTCATGATAAGCCTGGAGAACAAGATGCGCAGCAAGGCAATTCGTGAGCTGATGCTACTGAGAGAGAAAGGGAATTCACTGAGAGAGCCATTTTCGAAGGCAATGGGTGATGGCATCTTTGAGCTAAGGGTTCAGCAGGGAAAGAATGACACAAGGATTTTCTATTTCTTCTTTATTGGGGCAAAGGTTGTACTGACGAATGGTTTTATCAAGAAAACTCAAAGGACACCACCAGAAGAACTGCAACGAGCGAAGAGGTATAAAGATGACTACGAGCAGAGACAGAAAAACAGACGATCTAGATAGATTCCTGGACGAGCAGTTGAAGAATCCCAGCTTTGCCGAGGAATGGGAGCGCTCCAAGCCAGAGTACGAAGTCATGAAACTGCTAGTAGAGGCTCGCTCGGAAATGGGTATGAGTCAAAGCGAGCTTGCTCGCCGCACCGGAATCAAACAGCCAAACATCAGTCGCCTGGAGCGAGGAGTTTGCAGCCCAACACTTGACACGCTTGCAGCACTAGCGCATGGACTCGGTAAAAAGCTGCAAGTCAGCTTTATTTGAGCCAGCTATAAAGAATGGCGACAGGGGAACGGTTCTTCTGTCTCAGAGACAGAAGAACCGTCCCCCTGTCTCGAGGGTGTCAAAATGAATCGGCCCCTCTGACAAACGAAAAAACCGCCGAAAGGCGGTTTGAAAGTTGGTCGCGGGGATTGGATTTGAACCAATGACCTTCGGGTTATGAGCCCGTGTTTTCGTGTGCTGCCTAGTTCTGCCTGGTACCGGATAATGTTGCTAAACCGCAGGTAGATAGCTAAATAGTATCGCATGTCATTTTTTGATGTTTGAGCGATTGCCCACTTATTGCCCATCTAGGCTCGAGTTTGCCCACCGATAATGATATGCTAGCACTACTGATAGTAACTCAGAAGGGCAATCATGGCAAGGGCAAAGACCAAGGACACTGAGCCGAAGAAGAATAGAGAGCGTGCCAGCCGCGGTGAGGGTGAGATCATCGAAGTACAGCGTGGACAGGTTTATCGAATCCGCCCCAGACTCGGCAAGGATCCCAAGACAAACAGATACCTCAAGGCTCCCATGCGTACGGTATATGGCAACAAGGCAGAGGCGCGACGCCAGATGGTGATTTACAAGGATGAGCTGCGCGAAGAAGCTATGCATAAAGGGCGCAAGCTTACTGTTGGTGCTTATGCGAGGCAGTTTCAAGATCAGCGGCGTAGCCTGGGCAATCTCTCGCCTTTGACCATTGAGCGAGACGAGATCGAGACTCACAAGATTGAGGAATTGTTTGGTGAGGTGGGAATCAGCAAGCTCACCGTTGGGGTAATCAATGAGGAGTATGCGAAGCTACGCACTGATAACAAGGTTTCGAAAAGCCAGCTACACAAGCTCCATGCCAAGCTGAGGCAGGTTCTCAAGCAGGCAGTAAAGGAAGAGATAATCACCAAGAACCCTTGCGACGCTATCGAACTCACGAGACCCAGAAGCGCTGAACGGAAAAGCCTAACCGTGGCAGAGGCTACAAAACTGGCCAAGGATCTGCGCAAAGAGGAACCAAGTGGAAGGATAGTTGCTCTATGGATCGGCCTGGCAACAGGCATCAGAAGAGGAGAAGCGCTCGGTCTGTCGTGGAAGCACGTTGATCTGGAGCATAAACGAATCTATATCGCCCAGCAGCTCGCCAACGACCTCACACTCAGAGAGCCAAAAAGCGATAACGCGAATCGCTGGATAGGTCTGGACGACGAAACAACCGAGTATCTTCAGAGCTGGAAGGAGCTCCAACGGCAACAGCTCGCAGATATGGATATCGAGCAGAAGCCCAACACACCAGTAGTCACCAACGAGTTGGGCGGCGCTACTGACCCCAACAACTTCTCACGCTGGCGCCGAGACTTCTTTGCCGACCACGGCCTTGGCTACTTCGAGCACGAAGAGATCTACACCGACCCCAGCGGCACCAGGCATGTCAAGCGAAGTGGCTATCGCGGCTACAACTTTCACGAATTACGTCACACACAAGCCACCCTGCTCATCGGCAGTGGAGCTGACATCAAGACCGTCCAGCACCGCCTCGGCCACTCAACAGCAAGCCTTACCATGGACATCTACGCTCACGCGATAGCCCAAAATGATCGCACCGCAGCTGATACAATCGGAGAAACGATATTCGGGAACGATAAAGCATGAATCCTGGACGGCAGTTGAGCGCAATAGTTGTTAACAGCAATAGTGGTTAGGGTGCTGTACTTTGTCTCAGAATTGGTGTAGTATGCTATTTGCAGTTATTACATTTAAATTGCAGATATTGCAGATATGAGAGGTGTTATTATGGTGCCGCCAGTAGTTCAAGAAGCCGAGGAGCTTCGCAAGGCATTAACTGAAGACAAGGCACTTATTAATGTCTCCTTTTCAAGAGAGACAGCTGAGTTCATTTCGCAAATCCTCGATGCAAAGGCAGAAGGCAAAGAGGTGCTGGTTACCAAAGGACTTGAAGAGGTAAGTCCAACCGAGGCTGCGTCAATACTCGGCGTTTCACGTCCCCAAGTTCGTAAGATAATGGATTCAGGTGCGCTTCCCTTCAGGATGGTTGGCGCACACCACCGCATAGCCATGAAGGATCTCCAACAATTCATGCTGGCTGAGCGCGCAAGGCAAGAAGAGGCAATGAGGCGTTTAGTTGATTTAGAGAATGAATTGGGGTTATTCGATTGAGTGAGCTTATTAACCTGTCGCCAAATACCCAAAGAATCGTCTTCGCCGATGCCAACGTGCTTTATTCTCGAGTACTGAGGGATTATCTGCTTTATGCTGCAATAAGACAGCTGATTACTGTAGCTTGGAGTAAGAAGGTGCTTGATGAGGTAGAGAGAAATCTGCTGGCAAAGAACCCAAGCTTCACGGTCGAATCCGCTAAGCTGCTTATCGAGAAAATGACAGACGCATTCCCTTATGCGGAAATAGACCCAGACCCTGAGCATTATGAGCAGCTATTGCAAATAAACCTACCAGACGAAGATGACCGCCATGTCTTAGCGGCGGCAATAGCAGCAGAGGCTGAGATTATCTGTACATCAAACACGAAGGATTTTCCAGCTAGTATAGCTTCTGAGCTTGGTATGAAGGTGATGTCGCCTGATGAATTGCTTTCCTGGCTGACGAATAAAAACTCTGAGAGTATGCTTGATGTGCACAACACAGTTGTAACGTCATATCAAGGATCTTCCGATGTGGACACCCTTGAAGCGCTGAAACGAGCAGGAGCCACTAATACTGCCGACCTTTTACGCGAGTTGAACAAAAAGCTTTCTATCAATGCCATCCTGCAAGCGCAACAGGAATTTTCTGGAGTGGCTCATCAATCGGGTAATCCCAGCGAA
>Ga0131853_10023820_pt1 | contig 11050 bp, 7 predicted proteins | sample TergutLab28metaG_FD_92764 | JGI IMG/M metagenome (GOLD analysis project Ga0131853, IMG submission 92764) | Labiotermes labralis P1 segment gut microbial communities from Petit-Saut dam, French Guiana - Lab288 P1 (version 2) (version 2) | ecosystem: Host-associated > Arthropoda: Insects >...
ATTCTCAACTCCTGATCGAGCACGAGCGTGGCACCCGCCCAGAGGATCACGATCGTGGTCGCGGCATTGAGCAACTGGCTGCCGAGACCCACCAGAATATTGAACGCCTGCGCCCGATACTGCACTTCGAGCGACTTCGCGTACTTGCGCTCCCACTTCAGGCGCACCGCCCTTTCTATCCCCATGCCCTTCACGGTTTCGACGCCGCCAAGCGTCTCCATCAGCATCGAGCGCGCATCGGTGGACACGGCAAAGACATCGCGTGCATAGCGCTTGATGCGCGGCGTGGCAATGGCGGTGAGCGCCATGATGGGGATCACGAACGCGATCAGCAGCAGCGTCAGCTTCACGTTGTAGAGGAACATGATCGTGAAGTAGATGAAGATCATCAGCAGATTCAGCGCCGTGGTCACTGTCGATTCGGTCAGAAACGCGCGTATCGTCTGGTTCTCCTGAAAGCGCGCGAAGATATCGCCCGTTTTACGGCGTGCGAAAAACGAGAACGGCAGCGACATCGTGTGCTTGAAGAACTGCGACATCATCGCGAAGTCGAGACTGCGCACCATGAAATTCGACAGATGCGCGCGTATCGTCGTCATGAGCTGCGTAAACACATGAGAAATAATGAGCCCCACGATCAGGAGATGCAGCAGGCTCACGTTCTGGTGGACGATCACGCTGTCGAGAATGTTCTGGATGATGAGCGGCGGCACCACGCCCAGCATCTGGATCACGAAGGTCGCAAGAAACAGGTGAGCGAGTATTTTCCGGTATGGCAGTAGATAACCGATGAAGCGCACCCACGGCGAGCGCGTCGCCGCTTGCGCGCCCGTGGTCTCGACCGCGGTGAACAGCAGGCACGTGCCGTTCCAGCCGCGCTCGAACGCTTCGACGCTCAGCTTGCGAAAGCCGAGCGCCGGGTCGGCCACCCTCACCCATTGCCTCGACACGCCGTACACGACGATATAGTGGTAGCCCTCCCAGTGCGCGATGAAGGGCAGCTCGAACCCTTGTAGCGCTTCGTACGTGCACTGCACGCCGCGCGTGGTGAAGCCGAGCGCCTCGCCGGTGCGCGCGAGACTGTCCAGCGTCGCGCCCTGCGTCGTCACGTTCGCGAGGTCGCGCAATTTGCCGAGCGTCATGGGAATGCCGTAATGCCGGCAAATCATGGCGAGGCACGCCGCGCCGCAATCCATCTCCTCGGCCTGCTCGACCAGCACGAAGCGCTTGACCACGCGTTCGCTGAAAGTCGCGTCCGCGCCGCTGTCCACGGCAACGGGCCGGCTGCGGCGCTCGGCGAGCTTCTTCTGCCGCTGCAATTCGCGCTCGTTGAAGCGCACGCGTTCTTCCAGCACCTCCCGCAACTTCGGGTTGCGCTCCAGCATGAAATGCACGGTCTTCTCGGGAATCACCAGCAGCCGCACATCGGTCAGCGCCGTGACGCTCGCGGGCTGATCCTGGCGAAGCAGGCACGCGCGTTCGCCGAAAATCTCTCCCGCGCCGAGCTTCGCGATCTGATAGACGTTGCCATCTTCCTCGCGTGCAATACTGACCTCGCCCTGACGCACGACATAGAGGCGCATGTCACCGCCGGCACCCTGATGGATGATCTCCTTGCCCGCGCTCACGCGCTTGACGCCCACGCTCGACACATACTCTTCCAGCTCCGCGCGCGAAAGCTTGCCGCGCAGGTCGAAAAGCCGGGTGACGAACCCGCCCGCGGAGCTGATCGCGACATAGCTCGTCACGAACGACTGCGCGGCCGGATTCGCAGCCAGCAGCGGTTCGAGCGCCGCGCGCGGGATGCAAAGCACTTCGGTCTTCGCGGAAGCGCGCACCGACACTTCGTGCCAGTAATCGCGCAGCATGGCGATCTCGCCGAACACTTCGCGTTCCTTGCGCACGCCTAGACTCATCTCCTTGCCGCGCTCTTCGGCAATGAGCCGCACGGAGCCCGAGCGGATCACATAGAGTCCGGCTGCGGGCTCGCCGCGCTTGCAGAGCGTGTCGCCAAATGCGTAGCTGTGCGTTTCGACCTGCGCGGCAAGACGGTCGAGTTCCTCGCGCGAAAAAAGCGAGAGCGGTTCGACCGATGCGAGAAAATCCACCAGCGACGGCGCGCTGGCAGGTAGGGGCGCCTGGGTGTCCATCTGCGTGGCTCTGCGCGCTCAGTGCGCGTCGATGATATGTTCTTGCGCGCGCTCCGCGAGCCACTCTTCGCGCAAGAGCCGCCGCACCTCGGCAGAAACGTCGGCTTCGAGCGACGCGGGATGCTTTGCCGTCACGCAGAAAATTTCGAAGAACGAACCGTCCGGCGCAGGAAACGGGCCCAGCAGATCGCCAACCTGCGCATTGAACACCTTCGCCTCGATGTCGGTTTTCAACGACCCGCGCAACACCTTGCCGATCACGCCGCCGCGCTCGCTGGTATCGGCGATCGAATGCTCGCGCGCCATTTCGCCGAACGCCTGCGGCTCGTCCTCCAGAATCGACATGACCTCGCGCGCCTTGCCTTCCGAGTCGACCACGATGTGGCTCACTTCGATACTGTCGAATTTCGGCGAATTGAGCTTGAAATAGCTTTCGACTGCCTCATCGTTGCAGATCTGGTTGAAGGTCTTCTCCTGATAGAGCGTGTCGGTAATGAAGCGTTCGAATTCATCGAGGCTGATACCGAACACGTCCAGATAGCGATTCATGTCCGCCGCGCGATGCAGCCCCCGCACACGGCGAAACTGGTCTGCACGTTGCTGGATTTCGTCGGGCTCCACCTTCACGCCCATCTTCTTCGCGGCGATGACCGTCAGCCGGTCGCGCACCTGCTGCTCGACCAGGCTCTCGAACTGCCCCGTAAGTTTCAGCACGCGGATGAAATCCTCCGTGCCGATCGCTTCATCGTCGATCCGTACGATTGTCGTCATTGCGTTCCCCTGATTTCCGATTCCTGAATTCCGAACTGATTAGTGTCTTCAGCCAGCGACCTGCCGGAACGGGTCCAGCGCGAAATCGATCAGGCGCCGCTCGCGCACCACGATTTCGGCGGTTGCCGTCATGCCGTAGCGCAGCGGATATGTCGCGCCACCAATCGAAAAATGATCGCGCGCGAGACGCACGCGCCCCTCATAAACCGGCTCCTTCGTCTGCGCCTGCGGCTTCGTCGTCGGCGAAATATATTCGAGCGTGCCGTCCACCACGCCATAGCGCTGATATGGAAACGCGTTGAATTTCAGCTTGACGGGCAAGCCCTCATGCAGGAACGCGCGGTCCTGCTCCGCAATCGCCACCTTCACGACAGGGCGCGCATTGGCGGGCGCAATGCCTCCGAGCGGCGTGTTCGCCTGGATCTTGTCGCCGGGCTGCGTCGTCGTCACGTCCGTAATCACGCCCGAGACCGGCGCGAGCACGAGCAGGAAGTTGTCCTTGTCGATGTTCTCGAAGCGGATGCGCGCCGCCGCGTCGGCGGCAAGGCGCGCGGTTTGCACCTGCAGGCGCAGCTTGTCCTCGGTATTGGCGATTTCGCGCTCTGTCGCGTCGTATTCGATGCGCAGCGAGGTAAGCTGCCCTGCGCTGCCTTCGAGCTGCGCCTTCGCTTGTGCGAAGTCGTGGCTCGTTTGCGCCTGCAATTCGGTGAGCCGCGCCTGCGCGATCCGGTAGTTGTTATCCGCCTGCAGGAACGCGCTGCGCTTTTCCTCGACCTGGCTTTGCGAGACCCCGCCGCCGCCCGGTAGCGCGAACAGACGCTCGTACTTGTCCTGGTCTTCCTTCGCGAGGTCTCGCACGTGGCGCGCGTTGTCGATATTGCCGCGCGCTTCGTCGAGCTGGGCGTTCTCGGACTGCTGGAGCTTGCTCGTGCCTTCCGCCACGCGCGTCTCGTGCATATGTGCTTCAACGTCCATCTGCGCCTTGAGCGCCTCGGCCTTGCGCTCCATGAGCGCCTTCTTCTCGGGGAACTCCTTCCAGTCGCGCTCGGCGTCGTCGAGCTTCAAGCGCGCGTCGAGCGCATTGGTCGCCGCCTGGATCGCACCGCGCGCATTGATACGGCCAATGACGTCGTCCTTCTCCACGGGCTGACCTTCGGCGATGTAGATATCCACGAGCTCTCCATCCACTGGCGCGTAGATGCGGCGAACTTCGGACTCCGGAGCAAGCGCCCCCTGCGCGCTCACGATGACATCGGCGCGCCCGACGAACGACCACAGGAGGGCGCACACCACGAGCGCAACCATCGTGATGATCGTGGCTTCGATGAGGCGCCACGGGCGCGCGGTGAGGATCGCCACGCCCTCCTCGCTGTGGTCGCCCAGCGCCTCGCCAAGCGGCCGCGGCGGCTCCGGCGCCGCATGCCCCCCAAGCAAGCCGATTGCCTTGCGCAAGCGCTCAATGAGCTGGCGCGGATTCACCATGCCCTCCCGCTAGCGCAAGCTTTTCGAGCGCGCCCGCATGGGCTGCGAACGGCGGCGTGACGAAGTGAGCGGCGGCCAGGCGGTCGTGCACGGCCTGCACATGGCCCGCGTGCGCCTCGCTGTCGATCTGTTCGTACTGGTCGACGTCGGCGCGCACAGCATCGAGCCCGGCGAGGCGCGGATAGCGCTGCGCATAGTCGCTCAGCATCGCGGTCAGCGCGTCGAAGCGGTCGGTCGCGAGCGCACTGTCGATTGCCTGCTGGATGCGCTCGAGCGCGGCGACATACACGGAGTCGTCGCTCTGCAGCTTGCGCAAGTGGCTGAGCGAATCCGCGTACACGGCCGCAAACGCCGGCACATAGGCCGAGATCCGGTCGAATGCACGTTGATGCTCGCCGGGGTCGTCGTTCCAGCGGCTCGTCAGCGCATGGATCGGGGCTTCGTCGTGATAGAGACGAATCGGCGCCTGCGAACCGCCCCGTCCCTGCACGAACGATTGCAGCGCGCCGATCCAGTCGATGTTTTCCACGAGCGGCGCGGCGTCCGGATTGTGGCGCGCGAGCGTACGCATGTCTTCCACGATGGCGCGCGCACGGTCGAACGCGCGCGCGTTGATCGCGGCGACCCAGTCGGGCACGTCCGCCTTGATGAGCGCTTCCGTCCCCATCGCGCGCCACGTGCTGTCGTTCGGGTGGCGCGCGAGATATTGATCGGCCATGTGCGCCGCGCTCTCGAACTGGCCGCTCGTGAGCAACGCCCGCATATCGCGCTGCGGCGCGCCCTGGAAATACGTGAGGGCAACGAGCGCGACGATCACGGCAATCCCGCCACCGCCCCACCGCACGAAAGCGCGCATGTTGATCTTGCCGCTGCCGCCCAGCGCTTCGCTCAGTTCGCTCAGGAAGACCTCGATCCTGCCGCGCCGGCGTCGCGTGTCATGGCCCGGTTCCGGCGCGGGTTGCGGTGCATCGGGGTTGATTTCGTCTTCCTGCGCGGGCGCGGGCGGCGTGCAGAAAATGTCGAGAAACGAATGCGCGCTGCCGATGAAGGTCGTGCGGTCGGCGTCTTCGGCAAGCACCGACGCGCGGCGCTCGCGCGTCGCGGTCACGGTGGCATCGCTTCCACTCGTGCTCTCGAGGCCGACCCGGTAAACGAAATGCTCGCCGCCAAAGGCGATCCGCTGACCGTCTTCGAGCTTGACCGCGTGATCGTCGAGCCGCTGTCCGTCGAGGAACGTGCCGTTGGTGCTGCCGAGGTCTTCGACATACATCGCATCGTCTTCGGCATAGATATGCGCATGACGCCGCGACAAATAATTCACCTGATGCGGATACGCGTCGTGATACTGCGAGAACGTCTCGTCGGCCTTGCTGACCAGGAACGGAAAACTCGTGACGACGATCTGCTGCAAGCCGAGATCGTCGCGCACCGGCGTGAGCGTCACCACGGTCGCCCGCGCGGGCGCGCGCACCGTACGGGGCGCGAAGCTCACGCGAAACGCGAGCGCGCCGCCAAAACTGAGTTCGTCGCCGTCTTTGAGAACGTGGGGCTTCTGGGTCACTTCGATGCCATTGACCGCAGTGCCGTTCTTGCTGCCCAGGTCGGCGACGTAGGCCGCCGCGCCCTCGCGGAAAATGCGCGCGTGACGGCGCGAGACATCGACCACGACGTCGGGCTTCGCCTCGGCAAAAGGCGGCTGTGTCCGCCCGACTGCGAAAAGATCCTTGTCGATGCGGATCTCGCCCAGCTCCGCATGCGATATCGGCCGCAGCACGATATCGAACGTCCGGTCGAGCGATGTCTGGCTCTCGGCAATGGAAGCGGCGTCAGGCACCATGATTCCGCCAGCGATCAGCAGTTGTCAGCCAGGCCGCGCGTGGCGCAAGCGCCGCGTGCGCACTGACTCTCCGTGTGAAGCCGCGCGCCTTGCACACGGCGATCGGGGTGTTAGAAAAGTGTAGGCGACTGTTGGCTGGAGTCAAACAACTGAGGCGGCCCGCCGCAACGAACGCGCTCACTTGACGGGCGCTGCCGACACAGCGGAATTCGAGGCCACGTTGGCGACAGCGACGTCGGGCCAGCCGCCGCCGATCGCCTTGTAGAGGGTGACAGTGTCGCTCAGGATCAGCTCATGGTTGGAGAGAAGCGACTGTTCCGCATTAGCGAGCGAACGTTCGGACTCCAATACTTCGAGTTGCGACACGAGCCCTTCCTTCAACTGCGCCTCGACCTGCGCCGCGACGGTGCGCAGCCGTTCGTTCTGCTGCAACAATTCGATACGCTGCTTTTTATGCGCATCGAGGTTCACGAGCGCGTTCTCGACTTCTTCGAACGCCGTGAACACGACCTGGCGATACTGCTCTTCGGCAACCTTGCTCTGGGCCTCCGTCGTCTTGATATGAGCATGCACGCTGGGGTCGAACATCGGGAAGTCGATACTCGGCATGAAGCTCAGCGTGAACACCTTGAAGAGGTCGGAGAGCGAGAACGCGGCCGTGCCGGCGCGGCCCGTGAGACTGATGGTCGGCAATTGCGCGAGCCGCGCGGAACCGACTTCGTCATAGGATTCGAGAATGCGGTACTGCGCGGCCACCACATCGGGACGGCGCCCCAGCAGCTGCGCGGGCAGGCCCATGGGCACGTCCGGCAACTTCACGCGCTGGCGCAGCTGGCCTGACGGCATCTTGAACTCGCCCGCAGGCACGCCAACCAGCGTGGAAAGCGCATTTTCGGCGGTATCGCGCTCGCGGTGCAATTCCAGCAGTTCGTTCGTGACGCCATTGACTTCCGCGCTCTGGCGCAGCACCTCGGTCTTGGGTGCGACACCGTTTGCGTACATCTGCTGGTAGATGGTGAGAATCTGCTTGTTCCGCCTGAGCGTGTCTTCCTCGTCGCGGATCTGATCGTCGAACTGGAGAATCTGGAAATAAGTGCTCGCCACATTCGCAACGAGCGTCAAATAGCCTGCACGCCAATCCGCTTCGCTAGCGTGATACTCGGCCTTTTGGGCCTGCACGCTTTTTTCTACTTTGCCCCAGATATCGATGTCCCAGTTCACCTGAGTGGCGACGTTATAGGTCTTCGAGAGCGCTAGCCCCGTGCTCTTCTCATAATCGATACCCGCGCCCGCGTCGACCGTGGGAAGTGCACCGGCCTGCACTTCCCCGATCTGCGCGCCGGCCACGTCAATGCGCGCGGCCAGTACCCGGATATCGACATTGCCCGCAATCGCCTTTTCTATGAGTGTATTCAGGTAGGGATCGTCGAACTCTTTCCACCACTGCGGATTGACCGTATCGGCCGCGGAAAACGTGCGGCTCGTATGCGCCCAGGCGTCCTTCTCAGGCATGTCCGGGCGCCGATACGCAGGCGTACTCAGATCCGTGCACCCGCACAGCGCCACAGCACACAACCCGGCCGTTCCGACGAAGCGGGTCAGCCAGCGCGACGCGCCGCGGCCTGCATGTGCGGCGGACGGCGAGAGCGGTGTGTTCACGATCGACTCCTTGAGGGAAAGGCGGCGAAGGACGCGACGAAGAAGCGGTGTGCAGCGGATGCGGTGGAGGGCGGCGCCGTGGAAGCGGGTAAGCCTCCACGGCTGGCAGCACGATCAGAAGTGGATCGTGTTGTGAGCCGTTTGCACGGGGTTGGTCGAGGCGTGGAGGTTGTTCACGAACGCCACGTCGTTGCCCGTGTTGGACAGGATGGTGTTCGTTTGGCCGATCAACTGCGATGCGGAGAAGTTGGTGGAGTCGACCTTCACGCTCGGCGTCGGGTAGTAGACGGGCCAAAGGCCCAGGCCGCCGCGCACGGCGCTCATTTCACGGCGGTCGAGTTCCTGCGCGACGCTCAGGTCGGCGATCATCAGCTTGCTCATGGCAGTTCTCCAGAAAAGGATGCAACACTGTTGGGGTTTTGAGCTGCATGGTTGCGGGCTCAGGTCCAACAAGGCATGAGGCGTGCCAGATGCGCGAGCGCGTAAGCGCACGGCGGCGCAACGCCCGTTGCATAAGGACTGTTCTGGAATTCCCGGAGTCTCACGCGCGGCGCGTGGCGCGCGCGAGTCGTGCGTTGTGATGGGCGTGCGCCAACGCGTCGAACGGCTTATGTTGGCGCGCTGCGAACACTGTTTGGCGGGGGAAGGTAAAAGCGTCGCAAACGTTCGGGCATTGCCGCAACATTCGCGATCGATTCGTATGGATCACTTAACGTATATGGTGATTTTCTTCGAGTAGACGGGCGGGTTGTGCGGCACGTGGTGCGCGTCGCCCATCAGCAGCTGCAGCGTATGTTTGCCCGGCGGCAACTGCAGCATGGTTTCGGTCTGCCCGGCGCCGAAGTGAAGGTGGTTGCGATCGGATGGAATGGGCTGATCCATCGGCGGCAAGTCCGTATCGACGAGCAGGTGATGGTGGCCCGTGTTGGGAAACTCGACTTCCGCAGGCGCCACGCCCATGTTGCGCAGGCCGAACCAGACACGAAATGGGCGCCCGGCCGGCATGACCTGGCCGTCGTTGGGCCAGCCGATATAAACGTGCGCGTTCGGGTCGGCCGGCGTCGTGCCTGCATGCGCCGCACCGCCCGCGAGCAGCACGAGGCTGGCAGCAAAAACGAGGAACCTGTTCATGGCATGCACTCCCGCTTCTTTTGCGCTGCGGCTAAAGCCGGATGTCCTTCGCTACTTGACCGTGACCGTGATCTTCTTCGAGTACACCGGCGGATCGTGCGGCACGTGGTTGTAGTCGCCCATCAGCAACTGCAGCGTGTGCTTGCCCGGCGGAAGCTCGATCCGGGCCTCCGTTTCGCCCGCGCCGAAATGCAAATGATTGCGATCCGACGGGATCGGCTGATCGAGCGGCGGAAGGTCCGTGTCGATGAGCAAGTGATGATGGCCCGTGTTCGGCTTGTTGATCCCCTTGGGGCAGACGCCCATGTTGCGCAGGCCCATACGCACCCAGAACTTGCCGGTGGGAATCGTCGCGCCGTCCGGCGGCCAGATGATGTAGACCTCCGCGCCGGGTGGCGACGGGGTGCGCTCGGCAAACGCGAGGCGCGGCATCAGGACGGCCGCTGCCAGGGCCAACAGGGTTGCTCTTCGTTGCATCTTTATGCTCCTCGTTCGGCAGACGGCGCGCGGCTTTGGAGTTCGGTGCGTGTTCTACAGCTTAGGACGGATTCAAGCGGATGGAGATAAATCGGCGCGGCATGCACGGGTGCCACCCAGTTACTGCATCGCGCGGCGTGCGTGCTATTTTGTAGTTGTGCGCAGGCAGTGCCTGTGCCGGCGGCGGCGCGCGTTTCGCGCGAGCGCGGCCGGCGACTGCAGCGGGGTAGCGCACCGTCGGCATTGAAAGGCGATGACGCCTGGGTTTGCACCCGGGTTGGCACCTGATAGGGAGAACGAACATGTGGCGGCTAGTGTTGCCTGTGTGCCTGTTGATCTCGCTAGGCCTGACCTCGACTCTACGCTCAGCTGCACCGGCTGCGCATGACCGTTCGGCTCCAGTACGCGTGCAGCCGCGTATCGCGCCGCAAGACCCGGGTCGGTACGCAACTGCCCACGCCGCGCATGAACGGCTCGCAGCGGCCAGCGCAGCGAGGCAACGCTATGGCGTCGCGATCGTGCGAGTCGGCCTGATGCCGAAAGACACCTCCCAGGAATACGAAATCACGTTCTGGAATTCGATCAAGGACAGTCAATACGCGAGCGACTATGAGGCGTATCTCAAGGCCTATCCGAATGGCCGTTTCGCACCGCTCGCACAGGCCCGCCTGACACGTTTGCGTGCGGAAGCATCGAAACCGGCTGCAGCGTCCGCCCCGCCCGCTACGCCCGCCACGCATCCGGCTAGCAGCCCCGCTGCTGCTGCCACGCCCGCACCGGCACCCGCGCCGGCGCCTCAGGCGAAGACTCCGCCTGCCCCGGCGGCCCCGCCACCCGCGCCGCCGGCCGCCGCAACGACTGCGGCAACGGCTGCAGCCGCGGCGGCGGTTGCTGCGAAGGGCAACCCCGCCCTTTCGAAGCCGGGTCCGCACGACATTCAGGACTGCCCATCTTGCCCGGTGCTGATCGCGGTAACGCCCGGCAACTTCACCAAGGGCATCGACAACGACGACGTATCGGAGCGCCCCGCACACCGCGTGACGATCAGCCATAGCTATGCGCTCGCGAAATATGCGGTGACGGTGGCGCAGTGGAACGCGTGCGTCGCCGCCAGCGCCTGCCCGCGCCTGTCGAACGAGAACAACGCCTCGCCGAACGCCCCCGTGCGCGACCTGAGCTGGGATGACGCACAGCAATACGTGAAATGGCTTTCGAAGGTCAGCGGCAAACCCTATCGCCTGCCGACGGAAGCGGAATGGGAATATGCCGCGCGCGCGGGCACCGAAACGCGCTACTGGTGGGGCAACGACATGCGCAAGGGCACGGCGAACTGCAAGGACTGCGGGCCGCCGTGGCACGTCGAGGCGCCCGACGACGTCGGCTCGTTCCCGGCCAATGCGTTTGGCTTCTACGACATGGCCGGCGGCGTTTGGGAATGGGTCAGCGACTGCTGGCACAACTCGTACAAGAACGCGCCGAACGATGGCCACTCGTGGGACGAGCCCAACTGCCAGACGCGCGTGATCCGCGGCGGATCGTGGCG
>Ga0131853_10023821_pt1 | contig 11050 bp, 13 predicted proteins | sample TergutLab28metaG_FD_92764 | JGI IMG/M metagenome (GOLD analysis project Ga0131853, IMG submission 92764) | Labiotermes labralis P1 segment gut microbial communities from Petit-Saut dam, French Guiana - Lab288 P1 (version 2) (version 2) | ecosystem: Host-associated > Arthropoda: Insects >...
TGCTTCGAGAGGCTTTTAAAGAAGAAGCTTTGAGCCAGGCAAGGGTTTACGAATGGTTTTCTCGGTTCAAACGTGGTGACATGTCACTTGAAGACCAACCGCGATCTGGGCGTCCTTCAACAAGCAGAACCGAAGAAAACATTCAGAAAATTCGCGATGCGATAATATTTGATCGTCGTCGAACAATCGACGAGTTAGAAGCACTGACGGGAGTATCGTGGAGCTCATGTCAACGAATTTTAACAGAAGAACTTCACATGAAACGAGTTGCTGCGAAATTCGTTCCTCGCTTGCTCTCGGAGGATCAGACAGTCAATCGTTTGGGTGCGTGCCGTGAAATGAAAGATCAACTGAAAACTTATCCAGACTTTTTGTCCAAAATAATTTTATTTTTTCCTGTTTCCAAGAATGAAGAGGAGCCTTAAAGGAAAGCGTTTTCAGAATGTAGAGGAGGTGAGGGAGAAAACGACGGAGGCACTGAAGGCTATCATTTTGCATGAGTACCAGAACTGTTCTGAACAATGGAAAAAGCGGTGGGATAAGTGTATTGATTCTCAAGGAGAGTATTTTGAGGGTGATTAAATTTTGAAAATGTTCGGAGAAATATACGATTTAAAAAAAAATCTCGTCATTTTTGGCCCCCCCCCCCCCCCCCCCCCACCCCAACACGCACCCCGCAGACCAACAGACAAGACCACACAAAAACATACGTAATTTTACTTTCTGAACTTTCTTTTGAATTTCGTAACCATCCCAGTTGATCAAATGGCGTTAGAAGTCATGGGGTACGCCAATCACAGGCACGCGATATGTATAATATTTTTATCTAGAAGTACATGTGTCAAATGTAAACCAATATGAAAGGGGGGGGGGGTCAGGTGTCTTGAAAATCCGCAGAGTAGGTATGCACTACTCGGAGGGCGGCAAAGATCATACTGTTCCAAAGAAGACAGCCGCTGGCCGCAGCGGTAGACTCCGCGGTGTATAACCTACGAACAATTTTCCACTTAAAGAAAATAACTTTCGATTTTTTTTTTTTTATTTTTAAACCTGAATTAAGGAAACACGAAATAAGACAGGCAAAGCACATACACCGTAACATTCAGACGCGTTCGCATAACCATTGTTGTAGTGGAAAAGCAATAAGTATTACATATTCTGAGGGAGTGTTCGTAGCCTAAGTCATCCATGTATTGCCATCTCAACTTCAGTCGAGCAACATCCCTCACACCGAACACATAGTCCGTGCTCCTGCAATCCACGCCTCCGACCGAAAACAATCTAGGGGCATTAAACCACATGCTGTAATTCAGTCTTGCACTCCTGAAGATCGGCAAAGAATTGCCCGAAACATGTTGAGCTAAATTGAAGATCAATAATTTTTGTTGTTGCATCTTGTTGGTCCTCAACTTTATTTATAAAATGTGTTTTGGTTTTATCAGCAACTTTTGTGCGAAGCATTTATTATTTTAAGAATAACTCGGCTAGATACATCATCCTCACATAAACTATCCGTTATTCATATCAGATTTTAATGAAACATGAGTTTTCTCGATAGACTTTCGAGACGTTCTCGAATATCAAATTTCGTGAAAATCTGTCCAGTGGGAGTCGAAGGCAGATGGACAGACAGACATGACGAATCTAACAGTCGCTTTTCGCAGTTTTTCGAATTCGCCTAAAAACAGTTTCAGTTGAACGAAAACATTTGTGCTTTTCCAGTTGTAAATGTAATGACAGATAATGCACCTCCTTTCGGCAAAAAGCCTGTCTTTCTGGGGATCACAGATAAAGTTAATGTTGACGAGTCGATCGGGTAACAGAGGAGAGGCCTCCCTCCGATTCTTGGAACCGCGTGAGTCACGCCGTCACGCGTACACATAAGAGTACGTCATCCTAGCACTGTTCAAAAAGGTCCTGCCGATGTCACGAATTTCAATTTCAAGTTAAAAAAATAGCAATTTTTCGAAAAAAAAATATTACTTCTAAAACTCACCCAGGGACGCACAATGAGTTCCGGTGTGCTGCATTTGCCCAGCAAGCTGTAAGTTGTTAGGCTGACCGTTGAGAGATAAGCTATCTTTACTGCTAGACCTGTATTTAGTCCGACAAATGTACGTAAAGAACGCGCTAATTCTAAATGTTTCTGACAGAGGTGTATTACTGTAAATATGGCAATTATTTGGACATTGCCCAGTGCCCTATGGCCATTACTTTCGACATTAACCAGTGTCCTACGGCTATTACTTTGGACGTTACCAAGTGTCCTATGGTTATTACTTTGGACATTGCCCAGTATCTTTGTTTTTATTTCCCAAACGCATTGTTTCGGGACCTTTCGTATGTCCCAGCCACCAGGTATAATTAATTAAGCTTGGTTCTCTAACTTTAACGGGACATGGGCCACCAGTTTGGCCAATAAAGGTTCAAAAGATACAGTCTTAATCTCAATGATCGAGTCTAGCCATTTTTAAAGGCCCCGTCTAAAGGTCGAGTCATTGGGAATACATCTAATGGTCCAAAGTAAGCCGATACCACTGTATTTGATGACCGAAAGAGATACAGTTTCGAGAATGTCTGCAAGAACCCAAAATGACTGATGGATCATATCCAAAATAAGACATATTCAGTGTCCACAAGGAATAATATTTAAAACAAAAAAAAAGTTACGATATACACTAAAATGTTCCCGGGATATCAGTGGCGTCACAGCTGGATCAAAACCCAAAGTTGCAGTATGGCGCAACCGATATCCGGAGAAATCGCGCACCGTAAAAGCCGTCTTGCACTGTTACGAAAAGTACCAGTACTGTGGCTGATCGGACATGTTCGTTTGTTTTTCATGAAACCTTCAGCCATAAAACAACAATGTGATTTACTTTTCTGTACATTTAAATGAAAAAAATTTCGCTTATATGTGTGTGTGTGTGTGTGTGTGTATATATATATATATATATATATATATATAATATGTATATGTATATATATATATGTGTGTGTGTGTGTGTGTGTGTGTGTATGTATGTATGTATGTATATGTATATATATATATATATATATATATATATATATATATATATACACACACACACACACATTCGAATTAGCCGTGATATCGGCGCAGAGAAGAGGGCGGTTCTTCATGTAATCGCAATTTTTGCTGACGCAGTCGCCCGATTTTAATTCCAATTAAAGTGATTCAAGAAATATTAGGTATATCTTCCAACACGAAGTTCAATAAAAACCCGTTCAACATTCTCACACTGTCTCATGCGTACAGGTACAGGTACAGGCACAGGTACACGGACGGATTGATTTCAACAGGCGCTCCGCAGAGAAGCAAACGTGACGAATTAAACACTTTCATATTAAACAAGATGGGCAATGTACGTATAACATAACACTGAGATGCGTTCGCGCAACTCTTGTTGCAGTGGAAAAGTAATCAGAATTACACAACCTTAGTGTGTGTATTTGTAGCCTTAGGTATCCAGAATGCACAGCGCATGCGCCATATTGCCACCTGTGCCCTGCCACTATATTTTTCCACATTATATCATAAAGGGCATGATTTTCGAAAATAACGTTACTGAACACAAAATGTGCCCTCAAATATGTCCGCCAGCCCTGCGCTAGGCCCGAAAAGTGTAAAAGGATATCGGTTTGAATTTGTGCCAGTTATTAGCATCCCGGGAGCGACATATGTCGGACCAGCCCTGCTTATGTTGGCCACTTGTTCAGTTGTGTCATAATTAGCTATGAAGTAAAGGCGCATATTTAAGTACCACACCATTATGGTGTATGGAGAAAAATGGTTAGCTCGGTGCACACTTAATCTCGTCTCTAGACGGAGTGAGTTTCCACCTTCAAGCTCCGATCGACGTACCTAGGGCCGGCGTCCAATGGACAGCGGCTGGAAAAAATGGTGAAGAGAAAAATCTCTGGTCCCTGCCGGGAATCAAACAATGTAAACCCAACCCGTAAGTTGTCACCATACCTACCGATTAACCTAACCCGGTCGCCTACTTTACCGCCCACGTAAATCGAAACTGCCTTTACTACATCCGTTTCTGTCACGCATATCGGTATTACATGACGCTGAAATTACTAAGTCAGCGACAAACGACAGGTCTTCTCGAACAAACAATATAAAGTTTTAATCTGAGATTTTTAACGGTAAGTCAACACGAAGAACACGTGAGGTTCACGTAATTGCCGCGATGACGTAGAAGGATATTCTGCGCTAGCGTCACTTCTATTCAAAACTGTTTATTGCGATTCGCCGAAATACGTGATGTTCTGACAGACGTATCAGCCGGAAGGCTGACAAAGTTGTTGGTACTGACTTATTCAACAGGACTGTAACTCACGTAGCCTGACTTAGGGTTACCACTACGACCACCACCACCACTACTACTACTACTACTACTACCACCACCACCACCACCACCACTACTATTATTATTACTACTACTACCACCACAACCACTACTACTATTACTACTACTACCACCACCACCACCACCACTACTACTACTATTATTACTACTACCACCACCACCACCACCACCACCACCACCACCACCACTACTACTACTACTTCTTATTCTTCTTCTACGCGGGACATTTATTATTATTATTATTATATCTTCACTATGTTACGAGGATTTTCTTAAATTTCTAAAGTTTCGTACCCTGCACAACATCATCATCCTAACACGTATTATACCACGTGACCTGTTACGGTTTGATGACACTTTCTGTGGCCTTCTAAATGTTTCTTCGCCTGCTATAATTAACACCTCATAATTTAATGACTGCATTTCAAATTCTCTAAGAATGTCGTTTATTTTATGACCTAACAGTGTGCAGTTCTCATAAATTTAATTTGCAACGCCCACAATCTCTTTAAAGCTGCCTTTTTTTTTTAAATTATCCAGGACGTAGAGTTCCTCCCTATGCGTTTGTGTACCAGCGAAGGTCTAAATACTTCACTCTTTGCTCCAGCCATTTGCACAGATTTTGAACACAGAACCTATGTACATCAACAGACGAACATCAAGGCCACTGAGCTGTACAGAATACCAAAGAAGGCAGTGGAAATAGCTTTCTTTCCATTTTATACTGACAGGCCAACCGTATGTGTTTTGTGAAGTGTGCACAACTTCACCTGTTTCAACACAACATGCGGCACGTAATACCAGACTTCACGGCTTGCAAAATACGTTTTGGTGCCAAAATTTAAAACAGAAAAAAAATTGAAACTTAAAATAAGGTAATTAGTACAGTTCAGCACATCAGAATCGTATATTTGCTAAAGACCAAAACCTAACCTAACCTAGTTATTAGCACATCTTACTTGCTTGTCCAAGGAACTGCCACTAAATATCCCTCCTTTCTCCTAACTAATATTGCTCATTATCCCTCCTGTCTCCTAACTGATATTGCTCTTTATCTAATTAAGCATTATACAGAGTCGAAAGGAAGGTGATTAGGAACATTGAATTGCGAAGCAAGTACATGGAGCAGGTGCGACCAAATTAGGTAGCAGCACAAAAACACATTCGTCCATACATGCCGCTTATAAGAGCTCAACACAGGATGAGGACGGCACTGACGTAGCTGCTGACGTAACCAGGTTCTTTTAGCGCGAGGGGCGAGTATTCTCAATGACGGATCTTAAAAGAAACTAAAGGAATTTTTAAAAACTAAAATAATTTATTGAATTTCCATTTATTTGGCTCAATAAATGAACATTTGTTGAGCACCACGTTATGGTATAAAATATTATTTCTTTGGCCCACTTTGCCACCCTCACCCCCACCCCCGGCTGGCGGTGAACGATTTATTTGGACAGAAATCAAAGCAAGCCGCAACTGCATGACAGTAAATTACTATTCTACCGTGTACCGGAATCAAGAAATGCCACGAAATGCCTCAATCTCTGGACTGAGAATCGAATGTAGATATTTCGAATGTAAAGTAGATGTGCTTACCACTACATTTGGTTTTACAAACTATATATATAGGCGTGTGTGTAATCTATCAAATGCCTGAGGTTTCAGCACCACAAAGACTTTCCAACAGAGCCAGTACAGTCGATGACCTGGCTACAGACTGCACGGTACGAAGTTCGAATCTCGGTAGAGGTAAAAGATATTTCTCTTCTCCAAAACGTCTAGACCGTCTCTGGGGTCCTCCCAGCCTTCTATCCAATAGGTACCGGAGTTCTTCTCCGGTAGTAAAAGCGACCGGGGCGTGAAGTTCACTAATCAACTCCGTCTGGCGCGTTAATGTTGCGGGCAAGGGCAACCTAACTTTGGGTTTAGTTAAAGTATGAAGTTATGTACTGAAATTACATTGAAAGTGATCCGACTTGGGGACACTTGCTGATGAAGAAACAAGACGAATGTTCTAGGCTAGACTGCTTGTTTCAGTGTCGAAATGCGGGCTCATTTGCTAATATTCCGAGAGCTGCATCAGGCCCGCGGATCGCGGTTTGAATACCATTGTTCAAGAAAGGCAGAAGGGGGTCATAAAAAGTGAATTTATCGCTGTATGCAGATCAGCTCTCGGGGAAAGCAAACACACACACACACTCTAACACATTGAAATTCATAATGTTTACTCGCTGGCCTTAGCTACCGATAGCAGTACAGTGAGCGACCGGTATGCGACAGCAATAAATAGCAGCGGTGAGCAACTGCCTGTCCGTGGGCCGGGTACAGCCCTTTATGTTCTCATCAGGTAAAGGTAACATTTCACCAGAGAACAAGCCGTAACGGCCCAGAGGTGGAGTAGAGATATAGCTCTACTCCTTCTTTAACCTCGGCGCTAGATGTGGTGGGTGGTCAACACCACGCCCCGGCCGTTTCACCCCCCAGGAAGAGACCCGGTAACCGCTGTACAGGAGGCTGGGTGGGCCCCAGGGCTGGTATGGACGCGTGCAGACAATCCCGTCCCAATTGGAATTCGATCACTGGACCGTCCAGCTCACACCGACTATGCCATCGCGACCCACGACGTTCTCTTCAACAGGAAGATATGAATAACATTCGGTAGCATATTTGGGCCTAACAGGGAGAGGAGTAGTACATGACGAGGTGATTCCTTCACGAATTGTACACCTAAGTATCATTCGGCTGACTAAATCAAAGAAAATTAGATATGCCGGTCGTTTGGCACGCATGGGGGTGAACATCTTCACACATTTGTCGACACCAAATAACGTACGTCGTTGTAAAAGCGTCGTTAAATATTCTATATTCACCACAATTGAAGATCATTTTCCCACCTCATTCGACCGCACACAAATCAAGCAACTGGCACAGCATCATTAAATAGCAGAAGAAACGATCAGTACACTCCAGTGCACCATATACTTGAAACACACACTCTCACAGAACAAGAACACACCGTCATTACCATAGAGGCACTGGCATGATACGCCACTGAACAGGACGCAGTCTGTTTCCTGTAGTAGGCTTACGGTGTTTCTCAACAAGTGGAGCACGCCCCACTGGTATGATCTTAGCCTTGAAAATAACTTCCGTCACATCTACTAGTAATAACACTAAAATGCATGTAAGTCTAAAAGAAACCTTTCTTGGAAACAGTGCCAACGAGATGCGAGGGAAGACGCTACACAAATTACCAGGGCCCGGCAGTCCGGAAGGGGGCCCGGGGCCCGACTTTGTTGCACACGTTTTGACTTTCTCGGTGTTATCTGATGTACTTTGGTAGAGATATGTCGTGTTGACGGCACTTGCGGCCAGGGGCCATCTTGCGTACGATGCTCTCTGATTTGTTTTTGCCGCTCCGCGAAAAGATCTTTGCACCGGGCCCGAACCACTCTTGGCCGCCCTGCTTGGAAAGGGGGAGTTTTGTTTTTTACTGTGGTAGGACTGAGGTTTTCTTCTGACAAACTGCAAGAAGATAAGAATTCCTGCTGTCCTTGAGTGCCAGCCGGTGCAAATCTCACCGCAGTATCTGTGTGAAGAACACGATAATGAACAGACGGTGTAAACAGGACTGTACGAGTATAAATAGCTTTAGGTTCCTGTGACCGTGCATCGTGAGCAAAGTGTGAAGAGAGAGAAAACCAACAAGATGCAACAATCAGATGTTTATTATCAACTTCTGTCTCAACATGTTTCGGGCATCATTATTATTTGTTCTCCTGAAGATGGGCATAATGATGCCCGAAACATGTTGAGACAGAAGTTGATAATAAACATCTGATTGTTGCATCTTGTTGGTTTTCTCTCTCTTCACACTGTATAAAGAGGTCTACACAGCGTCCTTTACTTGAGTGATGTACACAAAGAAACCAATAAAGAATCGTTAAACACAACACTTGTTTATTAGAACCCTAATTGCAGCTACAAGATTCGGCCCGTATTAAGCCAACCTCATGCTGTATGCGACTGTATAAATGATTACATAACCTCACAACTAAATCTTCTAATCTGCTGTTTATTGGACCGTTCATCATTGTGATAACTGAAGAATAAAAAATCCAACTAGATACCACTTGTTATTTTATTGTACTTCTCATAGGTTCAACATGTTTCGGGCATCACTATGCCCATCATCAGGAGCTCGCGACTATGATGTTGATTACCGCACTGGCCGTATCGTTCTTGGTTTGCTGCAGGCTCAAAGCACCACTGATGTGCAGTCGTGCTTTGAGCCTGCAGCCCGGACACCACTCCAGGCTAACCGCACCGAAACTCCAACCTACAGCAAACCAAGAACGATACGACCAGTGTGGTAATCAACGTCATAGTCGCGAGCTTCTGATGATGGGCACAGTAATGCCTATAAGAAGTACAAAAAAGTAACAAGTGGCATCTAGTTGGATTTTTATTCTTCAGTAAATCTTCTAAATTCCTCACGATTATAAAGATGCGTAAGGTTACCAAAACACGGCCTTCCTATACGAGACACGGAATCCTAGAACGATGCAACGCAAAATATACCAGTCCTTCCCTCAATTTAACCACCGTGGGTTTTGAAATTTCTGTAACTCTTATTAAATTCTTTTGCTTGCGTCACACCTGTCTAATGTTTTAACACATTTTAATCGACATGGTTCACATTTACTACCACTATAATGACAGGCCGTCAGAACTGATAGACGTTTTCATAAAATACGTTATGGTATTTATAACTTTTTAAAATAATAATTGTGACAAGACTAAGCTCTCTATTTTTCATAATATTACGTAAATAGTATTATATTTTCTCACTATACAATCTCGTGTCTGAGGATGGCTTGACTTACTTACTTACTCCATGGTGAAGAGTCCTTCTTGAGATGCTAACTGGTTTGCAGCTAGTCAAGAAATTCCCCGCATTTCACGGAACCCCAAGGTTCATTACCGCACTCACAAGCGACCGCCACCTGTCTCTATCCTGGGCCAGCCCAATCCAGTCCACATACCCACATCCCACCTCCTGGAGATCCATTCTAATATTATCCACCCATCTATGCCTAGGTCTCCCCAGTGGTCTCTTTCCCTCCGGTTTCCCCACCAAGACCCTATACACCCCCCTCTCCTCACCCGTACGCGCCACATGCCCAGCCCATCTCATTCTTCTCCATTTTATCATCCGCACAATATTGGGTGAGGAGTACAGATCATTTAGCTCCTCGTTATGCAATCTCCTCCATTCCCCCGTTACCTTGTCCCTCCTAGGTCCAAATATTCTCCTCAACAGCATGTTCTCAAACACCCTCAGCTTCCTTTCCTCCCATTCAAATACATAGCCTCAATTACGTTTTCAATAAACATGTGTTGGGTCTGACAGATATTAATTGGTCCCTTTGTACAAAGGTACATTTGACAGGCTTGCTCACTTTGAGTTAGACTGTAAATATACTCCTTGAACTAAATAGAGTCGAACCCGGTTATAAAGACATCGATTTATGCGACACCTCGCTCATAGCGTCAGGTATTCTGTGGTACCAATTAACTCCTCACTGTTAACCACAACATGATATTCCTCTGTTATAACAACACTCGTTTATAACGACACAAAATCTTTTCATGACGTTATAACCGGGCTCCACTGCAATTAACACATAATGTTCCGCAAACATCACATTCACAAGTATATATTTACTGGGCCGGGATGGTTCATTCGGTATAGCAATTCCCTACGGGGTGGTCGGTCCGGGGATCGAATCCCGGTTGGGGCTAGATATTCCGCATCCGTAAAGACCGGCCCTAGGGCCCATCCAGCCTCCTGTACGATGGGTAACAGGTCTCTTTGCCATTGGTAAAGCGGCCGGGGCATGGGATTGACCGCCCACCCCCATATAGCGCCGAGATTAAAGAAAGAGTAGACCTATAACTCAAATCCCCTTTTGTGTCTTCATAGCCTGTTACAGAATAAGTTTTCCCTTCACTTTTACCGAATATTAGCAGTATACAGAGTTGGACAGGACAGGAGATGGTTGTGGTTGTGGTGCAGCTGGCCAGTGGACGGGGGCCATACGTAGAACATGGAAGAAAATGAAAAGAGTTTAAAAATGGCAAGTTTTTAAACATTGGATGGAAGATGAAAGCCTGTGACAGTTCTGGGGATGACGCCTAGAACAAATAGTCCAAATTAAACGGCGCCATATTTCAGTGTATTGTAGTCTACAGCAACACCACTGTAAGAATCTCAAATATTATAACCACATATTAAATACAGGATTACCAAAAAGTCTACAATACTATATGAAAAACTAATACATGTATTGTTGTCGAGGGATGCAAATTTGCAAACAGCATATTTCATAAAGGGCGTATTTAGAATCAGGACGGCACAAAATAAAAAAAGTATATCAAACGTACACCTACCCCTATATAGGACTGGAAGGCCCCTAGGGTCATATAAGGTTGAGGCTCCCAGATTTCCAGAAAATCAGCACACGTAGTTGGCAAGGTTTTCTGCCCTACACGCCGGCCACTCTTACCCCCCCCCCCCCCAGGAGACCCCCCCCCCGTCCCTTTTCTTTTAGGGGCGGGACGGCTCCCGAGCCCACCGGCGGCCGGAA
>Ga0131853_10023822_pt1 | contig 11049 bp, 4 predicted proteins | sample TergutLab28metaG_FD_92764 | JGI IMG/M metagenome (GOLD analysis project Ga0131853, IMG submission 92764) | Labiotermes labralis P1 segment gut microbial communities from Petit-Saut dam, French Guiana - Lab288 P1 (version 2) (version 2) | ecosystem: Host-associated > Arthropoda: Insects >...
CATAGAGCAAACCATTTACCCTACTCTGGGCGGAAGTCAGGATGCGGACCGTGCCCCGTCTTTGAGAGGAATACCCTAGCATTTGCCTTACAACCGAGGGAAAGCACGGAAAACCTCGGTCAGAGTAGTAGTCCATGCTAAACACATTACATACATTAAATTTCAATGAGTTACAGAAAGAGAGCACAGTAACAGGATAATATAACTAGATAAGATAAGACAAAAATAGCAAAGTAAAACAAAATTACAGAATAAACGAAACATTACATTCACAATCCAACCGTATATAATACGATAGTGTTTCAGTTCACTGCAATAGTCACTTCACAGCATTACATACCACTTCAATTCTTTTGAGGATACAATTATGTAATGTTAACGTACAAAATGCACTTTTTAAATTAATCTTTTAGTTCAGTTCTTCTTGTCTTCTACATGTTTCGAGCATCTTATGTTCATCATCAGGAAGAGTATATTGAACATGCAAACTTATATGGCGTTTTCCATGCATTTATGCAAGCAGCCTACCAGGCTGAAGGTTGTGCTTCATGGTAGAACTCTTGCATAAATGCATGGAAAACACGCCATGTAAGGCTGAATGTAAAATATAGTCTTCCTGAAGATGAACTTAAGATGTTCGAAACACGTAGAAGACAAGAAGAATTGAATTAAAACATTAATTCAAAAAGTGTATTTTGTAGGTTAACATTACATGATTGTATCAAAATGCACGGTACAAAAAAATAAAGTTATTTTGAGAACATTTCCTAGAAGTTGTCGAGAGGGGCCTAACACTAGTTCCATACGTGATGACCGGAGTTTAATTCGCGCCGGAAACAATAATGTGTCGCTTTGCCTCTATCGCCAAGCTGCTAATAGTCAGCAGGAAATGGGTACGGTGAACCCGCCTCGTCGATATTAGGGCGACCAGGTTTTCATACTCGCAGTTTGCCTCAATCAAGTTCTGACATTTGAAAAAGGTAAAATATTCTCGCTTCCAGTCCCCTTAAACGCTTCATGACGTGGAGCTTAGACCCAAGGGATAAATTTGTTTAGTTCCCAGATCCCTGCCGCATCATTTGCATGAAACCAGCAACAGGACTACCTCTTGTCCTTTATAGTGATTTGCAAGGGGTCTGTTACAGGGGAAGTGGCATGCTTCAGTGCGGACAAAGCTGATTTACTGGCTTTCGGTCGTTTATATGTGTTAACGACGGGACTGCCTTTAAATTGCAAAGACCAGAGTCCTTAAGATCTGATATTTCCTCAGGTAGTAAATTAATTCCCTGCTTCTCACACAACCAGATTGCTTTCACAAGGGCACTGCATTTGACACATTGATAGCTAGACGAAATTAGTCGACACATTTGCGCGCAGCTTTTTCGTCCCCACAGAACAATTATTACATGTGGTGCCTACTCCAAACTACATGGAGGCATCCTACAACCCCACCATGTTTCTTCAAGATTCAGTTTAATATTATGCTGCACCTGCTTCTACGCAAGCCTACTTTACTTAAGATCTGAAACATCTTTGGCATGTCTCATTATATATTTATTTGGGAGCGAAATATATTGAATCTGCATTATGGGTGTTAATAACATACACATGTTAATTATCAGTCTTAATGTTATTCATCTCCGTGCATTAGCAAACAATTCACACAACAAACCCAACAAATGCACTAACTTATGTTTATCGGACCGTGCATCATATTTATAGTTGAATAAAGAGAGACCAACTTGACGTCAGTTGGTTTTTTTATTTCATTATTTAATGCTCAACATGTTTCGGATGTTAATACATCCGAAACATGTTGAGCATTAAATAATGAAATAAAAAAGCAAGTGACGTCAAGTTGGTCTCTCTTTATTCAAATGCACTAATATTAAAGTGACACATTTTACGCACAATTTATCATAACTTTGACATGTTTCAGTCTGTCTTGATCATCTACACACAGTTTCAGTCTGTCTTGATCATCTACACACAGTTTCCGAACATCATTAAAGCATACACAAAAACATGGATGGGTTATTAAATACTTTAAAACGTGTATTTAAAATTTCTGCAGGTATTTTAAAATTCGTTTGTAGCAGTGCGTAGGACTTTTGGTAGCTAACACGGTATCGTGTTAGCTACCAAAACATAAACTTGTCTTCCCCTGATATGGACCATAGTAAAAGTGTGTAAAACTACAAGCACAGCATTTTATGGACCAGTTCTACGCACTGCTGCAAGCCGATTTTTTTAATATCAACAGACTTTTAAACGCATATTTTTAATGTGCTTAATAGCCCATCTATATATATATATCTATATATATATATGTTGTAATGATGTTCAGTAACACCCTCAGGATGATCAAGACAGATCGAGACATCCCAGAAAGCCTTCCAATCAAAGCTGTTAATTGTGTTGTTCTATGCATTGTTTTTGTGTAAATGTGTACTGTACTACTGCCACCGGGTGTCAACTCAACTGCAGTTAACAAATATATATATATACCCACATAACAAAAACAGTGCGTCGGGTTTAGAGATCTCAATTCTGTATAAAGCTGTGTGTGTGTGTGTGTGTGTGTGTATATATATATATATATATATATATATATAATTTGAATCTTCCTCTCAACCTGATGATATTCAACTCAGTAATTAACCAACTTAATGCACAAAATTTTTGTTTTACAATAAGTTTATTACATGCCTGCACATGTGCTCGAAACATGTAGAGGCATGTAATAAACTTATTGTAAAACAAAAATTTTGTGCATTAAGTTGGTTAATTACTGAGATAAATATACTGAGATGCACGGTCAGCAAAACGTCAAAAAAAAAACTGATGATATCAGTTTAGGCCGAAATATGTAATGGATAATAGGATAAATTGCTGTGTTTTGACTTCATTTATTATTCTAATTGTTTAAAAGCACAACAGAGATGAATACTTTTAAAATTACAAATCATCAGTAAACTCCAACGCGAATTTTTTAATTACATACTCTCCGTTCTTGCGATATTTAGCCGATGTTCAATTACTGCCAGACTACACAATGCGTCACATCGCAGAAAGCAGTAATGTTTATACTCTCTTCTTTTAGATCTCCAGACGAATAAAATTTTACCCAGAATCGATAACCTAACTACACGATAAAACGTTAGTTGCAATCACACATGCCTCCGTTCCTACAAGAAAGGATATTCGCTTTTGGCTGCATCGTCTATAGCCACTGTAGTGCGTTCTGCTTTATTTCCAGTTGTGTTCCATGGTGGCATTAATGGTGCTTACCCTAACAGAAAGACTATAAATGTCAGAAAGTGTATTTAATTGAACAAAATATTGCACTGGTGGTAACAACTAGATCTGCAGCAGTAAACGAGGCTACCATGTGTTCAGATTGTGGCTTTATGGTTGTTCTACACCTCTCTGACACAAACACACAAACCAACACAAACATGCACATATACACACAAACACATTCCCAGATATTGAAGCATACCTCCAATGTATCATGAAACATCGCACTGATGATACTTTCATATTCTGAGAAAGTTAATTTATTTACAATATTACGAGCATCGGAGCCGGGACACCTCATTTGATGAAGCGAATGGGCTATTGGTTAGAAAACCGAGGAATTGGATATTGATTTCAAAAACGGGCACGAAAAGATTCTCTTCTCCAAAACGTTCTGCACGGCTGTGGGGCCCAACAATTCCCTGTGTAATCGGATTTGCAGGATTCTTCTTTAGAAGGCAAAGAGGGCAGGGCGTCAAACTCACCACTCACCTCCATCTAATGCCGAAGTTAAGAACAGATGGCGCTATACATCCGTCCTTCCGTAAGTTTCATGACGTGGAATTTAATTAAGCACAGGAAAAAATGAACCTATATAGGAGACCCCACAAAGTACAGAATAGCCACTTACTTCTTCATGTCTGACTGTCTGTCTGTCTGTCTGTCTGTCCATCCTTCTGACAGCAAAGAACAGAGGCCTCCACTGGACGGAGTTTTGTGAAGTTTTGTATTGGGAATTTTTACTAAAGTCTGCCGGAAATTCAGTTTTCTTTAATACTAAAGAAAAATAAGAGGCAATTTGCATAAACAGCCATTATAAAGAGACATATAAATTTATTCTGTTACCTCAAAGAATTTTTTTTTGAGTTGAGCTTTTCAGATAAAGCTGCAAAATCAGAACACATATTTAATGTCCCCAAAATTTTTTTTCTTGAAAATCATGCCTTTTAAGAAGTACAAGAAATGTGACAGAGTAAGATAAACCAAAGGAATGATTAAAAACATGTAGATTTATTGTGGACAGATGTAATAAACCAATGACGTAGTATTCGTTTTGTTACACAACCCTCCCCCGCAGTTACCAATATTTCTTCACGCAATTTTCATGGTGCATAGTTAAATAAAAAACGCGCATTCATGGTATTTAATACGTATTGACTATGTCTAGGGTTGTTACATTTGTAGTGTAGATTAGAATTTGAATGCACCTACAAATAATGTAGGAAATATCTCTTTTAAGTCAGCAATATAATATATTTCGACTAGCTGAAAATTTGAGATTCTGTATGACCGATAAATTTTGCAATGTCCAAGTAGGTATGTAAATGATAAGTTCTGCAAGTACGAATAATAAGATACACTAATAATTACAATAACATTCTATCATATGTGTACAGTTGTGAACGATAATAAAAAGGGCGCCACAGTGCAATAAATGGCATAGCCATACGAGAGTTTGAAGAGTGCGAAGATCGGAGTGTGCCCCGACGTTAGCCTTTGCGTGTATTCTGTACCTCGCTATCGTTAGAGACAATGTGAATGCAGAAGAGGTTCTCCTGTAATGCAGAACAGCCAATCGATTTCTTTAATTAACTATACAACATCTTCAAAAGAGCAGTGTCCTTGAGATGCTACAAGGTAATCGGCCACTCAAGAAAACCCCCTTCATTTTTTAGGAATCCGAATTTTTTTTTTTTTTTTTTGCTTTTTCAAGAGAGAATAACACTGGTTTGTCTCTTGAGTCAGAATAATCCAGCCTGCGCTATCACACCAAATTAATTTAAAATATATTTTATCACTAAACTTTCTTCTACGCCTAGGTCTAAAGAGAGACCTCTTTCCTTCGGTTTTCCCCAACAAAATCTCTTATCATCGATTTCTTCAGTGCCCATAAAGCTAAAAGAGGGTCGAATTGCAAAATGTAAATTTAAATATGTATAAAAAAAATTGTGGCCCGAAAACCTGAAGGCAAGCATCATATGAGACAAACACACACACATACACACACACATACACAAACACACACACAAACACACACACACACAACACACACACATACACACACACATACACAAACACACACACACAAACACACACACAAACACACACACAAACACAAACACACAAACACACATAAACCACACAAACACACACAAATACACACAAACACAAAAGGAGGCTATTGTGAAGGCATTCGCTGGAGTGAAATATAAAAAGAGAGATAATGTACGTAGAAAGTAACATTGAGACGCTCTCGTGCAACTATTGTTGTGAACAACAATAAGTATTACACAACCTGAGCTTGTATTCGTAGCCTTAGGTATCCAGCAGGCAATGCCCATGCACCATATTGCCATTTGTGGTCTGCCCCTCTCTACAATATTTTTCCACATTGTCTCACAAACGACACGATTTTCGGACCAAATTTATAGAAAGCAAAATGTGTTTTGATTTCCTCTAAAAATTTTGTCCGAAACATTTTTCATTCTAAGAAGAATTGCGCAAGAGACGATAAAAAAATGTATATTGCATATTTTTGTCCGATTTGAACGGAACTAGAATTTTCTGGACAGGTTTTTTAAAAATTCTCAAATATTAAATTTCACGAAAATCCTTCCAGTGGGAGCCGAGTTGTTCCATGCGGGCAGACGGACATGACGAAGCTAATGATCTTTTTTTTTTTTCGCAGTTTTGCGATCGCACCTAAAAACGAAAGCTTTAATTGTAATTAAAAGTGGCAAACATTCTCGAGGAACCCACCACGTCATTTGCGAACAAGTTCAACTTTCCGTATATCTGCTCTGCCTCCTTCTTCAGCAAATATGACACAGCCGAGAAGGACATCTGATTCTTATGTGCGTCATCCCCGTTGCGTGTTGTACAATCGTTTGGTAATGTTAGTGCGTGGCACTTACGTCTAACACAACTGTTTTATTGGCTATTATAGGAGGTTACAACTACATGTTTCGGGCCTATCCTTGGGCCATCTGCAGGTTGTATCACGAGACTTAGAGTAAGCTACATTAGCATTGGTATTAGGATTTTTTGGAAAGCTCTCCTTATTGCTGTGGGTTAGTATATTTTAGCCAATCAAAGAGTTGTGTTAGACATAAGTGCCACGCACTAACATTACCAAACGAAGGACATCTGACTTATGTTGTTTTGCACCTCTCAAGAAACATCTCAAAGCAATTCATTTCACAAGTCGTGAAGAAATTATTTCCAGAAAATCTTAAAGGTTTCTACACCGACAGGTTCGAAAAACATTCTCAGTGCTGGCGATGTTGTATAGAACTAGAATGATAATATTTAGAAAAAATGAGGTATAGAAACAAAGAGCACGTTCTGAGCCGTATTTTGTATTTTGTCTCATTTCGATATCTGGTCTCGATTTGGAGATTTAAATATGGTGGCATGTCTGTCAGAATGCCCTCAGTACTTTTCAAGAGACATACTGCTCGGCAGAAACAGCTGGCTGTGAATTTAGAATTAGTCACCATTTTACCATTTTACTCATTGACAGCATGGACTAGTTGAGTTATTACGTTACGTAATTACGGAGAAACCGTACTGAAAACAGCTTGTCTTGCTGGGAAAGTGAATACTACTCATTGTGTTACACTCGAGTGCAAACTGCTGATATTATCTGGCTTACTTTAAACACTACTTGGCAAACAGAGTGCTTCCTGATGCCAGTGGAAATGGAATTCTTTTTGACAGAATTCATCAAGCTATATCCAGTGTTGATATCATATATAGATATCAAAATCATGCACTACGTGAAACAGAGATATCAATCTCGCGGTTCCCCAACTGTAACTAGCTCTGTTCTCCTGTGCCTCTAACCAAGAGACTGAGCAAACAAACGAACAACCAACCAAATGCTTGGACTTGGTACCCAAGGTTGCAACACCGCTCAGACTTAAGACCACTTTCATTTAAGACTCTCGGATAATTTCTAAGTGATTTGCGCAATAACTACATACGTAAGGTCCATCGTAAATCTGGAGCCAACTCTTAGGATACTCAGCCCTTAAATTTGTCAATCTTGTCAAGATACTGGAAACCATTTATTCTTCTACTTCTGCTTTCACGCTGAAAGTTACTCCCTTAAGTTATACAACTAACAAAACTCGTCTAAAATTCTTTCTTCGACCCACTAAATATTTCTCCTTCTATACGTACTTGCTGTACGTGACATACGCCCATATCGCACAAACCTAAAATTTCAATTCCACATTTTCAGGTGAATGAGAAATATTTAATGTGCAACGCGCTTTTGGAATAAGAGACACAAATATTAAATTTTCATCTTAAAATCTGAAAGGAAGAAGGAGTTAACAGACATAGTGGCAGATGGGAAAGCATTATTAAACCGACTCTTAAATTGTATGAACATGGACGGGATTTAAGTAGAGGAAATGCACCTAATATCGTGCCCCGTCTTAAATCCGTCCCCTGTGATATTGACGCTGGCGATTTTTAAAATCTGACGTTTGGACATGAAACTCGTAGCACGTGATGTGAAAAATATCTTTTGTTTCAACTGAGTTTGTTTTGTCATGGGAAATGGCTTTGTTTTTGCCCCTGTTTTGCTTTGCGATATAAGAATATTCTCCAGACTCCTTTTCGTACCCTTCTGGCAACAGGCAAGGTATTCTTTAAGAATAAGCTTATGTCACACGTATGTAAAAAAATAACACGTCATTTAGTTGGCAGTAAATGCAACTGAACTGCTAGTCACTATTAACAATTGGCAGACCGCCGGCTTTCTTTGTTCTGGTGTAGCTCATGTCGTCCCCACATGCGGCCCTAATATCATCCGCGGACGATGTTAGGCCCAGCACTTCGTCACGGCGGTTTTCTAGTGACTCTGAATTCCGCGTTGTAGATGGACCGAAGAAAGTGTAAAATGTGGGACAAAATGAAAATGGAGAATGCCGTGCAGGCTGTTAGGAGTGAGGAAATGGGATTTAAAAAACAATGGTCATTTAATCAGCACACCAACTAATGCACATATATAAATTTTTTTTACATTAAAGCATTTAAAGTCACTCCAACGTGTTTCTATCCTAAGATCATCTTCAGGGAGCTGCGCTGTTCCTGGCTAAAGTCACATTCTTAAAATACACACACAATACAATCAGCAAGTGTTTTTAAAGATGTGACTTTAGCAAGGAACGTTGCAGGTCCCTGAAGATGATCTTACGATCGAAACATGTTGGAGCGATTTTAAATGTTTTAATGTAAAAATTTTATGTGTGCGCATTAGTTGGTGTGCTGATTAAATGACTCTACGAAATGCACGGTGCAACGGTTTAAAAAAACAATTAGCTTGTTTGAAGTATCATCATTCACAAATAAATTTAATAGCAAGGAAACATACAGGGAAACTGATCAATAGGAGACTTTTCGGAAACCAGTATTGCCCGACAGTCTTGAAGAAGAACTTGTCAGTTACTGTCTGATGATGGAGGGGAAATTTCTGGGACTAACAACAAAAAGTCGCTTGAAGGCTTTTGAACTGGCCATACTAAATGGGCTTGCCCGTTCATTTTCATACAACAAAGGACAGCAGGCTGGAAGGGGCTGCGTGACTTTATGTGCCGCCATCCTCGACTGAGGTTGTGCAAGCCCCAAGTTACTTCGACAACAAGAGTGAAGGGAGTCACGAAAGCAAACGTCGCAACGTTTTTCAACATATTTGAGCCAGTTCTGCGGCTGATTAAATTCTCTCCCCATCGCTCATTCATCTATGAGGAAACGAGCCTCACTGCCTTTCAGCATGAAGTATGCAAATTTATATACCTTAAGTGTAAGCAACGGGTCCCTTTGTCTTCGGCGGAGAGGGGCTCACTCGTGACAACTGCTAAATTCATGAATGCCACCATTACGTGTGTGTCTCCTCTTCTGGTGTTTTCTAGGAGCAACATGAAGGCTGATCTCCTGGATAGCGCTCCACCAGGTCCAATAGCGGCTTCTCACAAGGCTGGATGGATCCAGGAAAGGTGCTTTACGCAAAGGTTCAAATATTTTGTCCGTTTTGTGAAGCTCTCTAGAAAAGATCCCATTATCCTGACGCTGGGTGGTCACTATTGGTCACTGTTCTCATTCGAGGAATATCGAGATGATAGACTGTGCTCGGGGAAACGGAGTGCACATTGTTTGCCTTCACCCGCATAAGACTCATAAAGTGTAACTTCTGGACTTTTCCTACGTGCAGCCTCTGAAGACATACTACGCACAGGAGATAGAAATTTTGTTGAAAATCCGTCCAAACAGAGTTGTTACACATTATCAAATTACTGGATTGGTTGAGAAAGCTTACTTAAAATCGGCTACAGCAGCTATTGCTGCAAAAGTCTTGCGGAAAAGAAGCTTGTTTCTCTGCAAAAGTCACATTTGCGATAAACATGATCGTGGAAGAATCTCAGCGCAACAACACCCGTTGTTTGCTTCACAACCCTGTGCCATGTATCAGAAATGCAGAAGAACCGCCTACTACTAGTGGCACAATTCCACAGGGCCCTAAACAACAGTCACTCCGCCTGCCTCACAGAACACCACTGTTGTTGTTGTCCTGCCCTCTGATATTAGCCCTGTTCCAGATACCTTTGGAAGGCAACAAGAACAGCCAACGAATCACGAACATTTCCAGAGAGGATTTGCTGCTGTTTTGAAGAGTTCGGCTTAAAAAACAAATTTGAAGAAGGCAGAAAGAAGAGAGAAAATAGATATTAGAGTAAATCTTCTTCCAAAATATGGTTACAGAAGAAGAGGCTGTCCGGTCCTAGTGACGAAAATGTTACAGTCATTCGTGTTGAGCATCAGATGAAGAGAGTCATCCTTAGACATCAAAGATTGTGAGGGGCCCAGTCTCGTAGAAACTAGTGAAGAAAATTCAGATATTGACGCTGAGTGCTTGTACTGTTCAGGGCGGTTTACTGGAGACAGATTCGGCGGTGGGTGGATCAAATTAACAAAATGTTACTAGTAGTGCCATGAAGAGTGTTCAGGTACAGACGACAGGAAAATTTTGCTTGCTCTTTCTGCAACACTGAATGAATTCTCTGCCCGTTTGCCTTAACTGCAATGTTTGGCAAAACATATTTGTACAATCTCAGTAATTAACCAACTTAATGCACAAAATCTTGTTTTATAATAAGTTTGTTATATGCCTCTACATGTTTCGAGCACTATGCGCTCATCATCAGGAGGTGAAAATTGTATTATACAGCATCTGGTATCGTCAAACTGTAGGTGGCTGTAGTGTTCGAAACGTATAGAGACATATAAAAAACTTATTATAAAACGAAATTTTGTGCATTAAGTTGGTTAATTACTAAGATTATACTGAGATGCACGGTCAGCAAAACATAAAAAAATATTTGAACCAGTCTTTCAGTAAAGTTCTTTCCTTTATGCAGTCATTAATTCTCTTTTTTGAACCTCCAGGCATTGTGATGCAATAATTTCAGAACCTGATGTTAAAATAATAGATTTTGATTCCACTTGGGCTTATTTTGTTCAAAATTTGTATTTCAAAGCTTACCATGTTTTTATTTCAGCGTAATTTGTCATATTTAAGCGTTTGAAAAATAATCGTTAGGTGGGGACGATAATATTCACACTTACTTACTTACTTACTTACTCCATGGTGCAGAGTCCTTCTTGAGAAGCTAACTGGTTTGCAGCTAGTCAAGAAATTCCCCGCATTTCACGGAACCCGAAGGTTCATTACCGCACTCA
>Ga0131853_10023823_pt1 | contig 11049 bp, 9 predicted proteins | sample TergutLab28metaG_FD_92764 | JGI IMG/M metagenome (GOLD analysis project Ga0131853, IMG submission 92764) | Labiotermes labralis P1 segment gut microbial communities from Petit-Saut dam, French Guiana - Lab288 P1 (version 2) (version 2) | ecosystem: Host-associated > Arthropoda: Insects >...
AATGCCGATTTTAAAAGGATAGTAGATACCTACGGCTTCAAACCTTACGACGATTATGTTAAGTTATTGGATGAAAATGAAATTGACATAGCAATTATCTGCTGCGAAAACGCCTTCCATCCATTTGTAGCAGAAGAGTGCCTTCGCAGAGGCATACATGTAGTGATAGAAAAGCCACTAGCTGCAGATATGGCAGGAACACTACGCATTGCCAGAGCCGCTAGAGAAGGCAATGCCAAAGTATTTACCAACTGGCCAAGTGCATGGTGGCCAGCAGTGCGTACAGCAAAAGCCCTATGCGATGCAGGAGAAATAGGCCGCCTTTTCAAATTTACTCACAGAAACAGCGATTCCCAGGGTGCTTTATCCTACGGGCAAGTTATAACAGATGCAGAAAAAGGAAGAGAGTGGTGGCACCAAGCAGATGTCGGAGGTGGTGCGCTGCTTGACTACTGCTGCTATGGTGCATGTATGTCAAGTTGGTTTTTTGGAGAAAAACCAGTGGCAGCTTATGGCCTAAAAGCCAATTTTGATTCTCCATATGGCAGTGCAGACGATTACGCAACAATAACAGTACGCTTTCCAAGATCGGCAGCTATTTTAGAGGGATCGTGGACTACAGTAAATACAGGCGTACCAAACGGGCCAATCATTTTTGGAACAGAAGGTACAATGGTGGTACGTAGCAGCAGTGGCTGGCTTACAGATATAGTAGAGGTATATAAAACTCGTCATAAATCAGAGCCAGATAAAGTAATAAAAGCCGATCCTCTGCCAGCGGGTAGAGAAAATTTGGGTAGAGAAGTACTGCATCATTTAAATACAGGGGAACCATTATTCCCAATGTTAGACTTGCCACTTAACATGCAATCTATGGGGATATTAGATGCGGGAATAAGGTCTGCAGAATCTGGGAAGTTGGAAATTGTGCAGGATGAGGTTTGGGGAATAGGTAATGATGTGTTTTAAGAAATAGTGAATTTGGCTTGGATACTGGGTTTGAGCGCTTTTATCATTATCATCAAAGGTGAAAAGGAAATTATATGAGCAAGTGAAGTAACTGACTAAGAGTTTGCTTGAAAAACATCAAGGGGATCATCAAAATTATCTGGTAATGAATATTTGCCTTTCCAAACACCACGGCGTGAAACACGTTTTTCAGTAATATTTTCTACTGGGGACACATACGAAGTCCCTAAAACAAATGGAAGATTGTTGGCCTTTACCGTCTGCTTAAGAAATAAATTTACCGCTGTTGATAAGTCTAAACCAATTGATTCAAAAACTTGCTGAGCCTGGGCTTTCAATGTTGCATCTGTTCTAACGTTTATATTAGCTGTTGACATTGTAGCACCTCCTGTTTATCACAGTGTATTGTAAATGTATAACTGTGTCAATACGAAATGATGAAAATCAGAGAATTAACTATGACTGCTTTTGATAGAATCATCAAAGGTGCTTTACAAAAACAATCAATTATGATACCATACCGTCAATAGGAGTACGGTGAGCAGCCGGCATTTATGAGTTATTTTGTTACTCATAAACGCTGGCTTTTGTGCTTTTATAGCAAAAATAACAAAAAAAGAGAGGAAAGTAAACATGAGATTAACAAGAGGTAAAATTTTTTATGACTTCGTACCAGGAATAGAACCAAGAGTATCTATATCATCAGGCGACAGACTAGTTGTAGAAACATTCGACGCCGCTGGAGGTATGTTTTTAGATGGTTGGGTGTGGGAACGTGCAAATCCAGCTACAGGCCCTATATACGTAAACGGAGCAATGCCAGGGGATACCATCGAAGTAGAAATACACGATATAAAACTATTTGGCAAAGGCTACATGCACATCATCAACCATAAAGAACCTACAGAGTTTTCTAAAAACGGCCACGAATTTATCACATCGGAAGCAGCACCAGATAATAACATTAAGATTCTTAACAACAATGGCAAAGTATTCCCATCAAACCCGATGATCGGAGTTATAGGTGTAGCTGTACCAAGAGATATTGAAGGCGTATACTTCGGCTCAGATGCTGGCGACTACGGCGGCAACATGGATAATCCTGCAATTAAAGCTGGAGTAAAAGTATGCCTACCAGTTTTTGTAGAGGGTGCAATGCTTGGTATCGGAGATATTCACGGTGCAATGGCCGATGGAGAGATATTTGACCAAGGCATAGAAATGTGTGCAGATGTAGACATAACAGTTAGGTTAAGAAAAGATATGAAAATAAGCAGGCCACTAGTTATATCAGATGATATCATCTCGACTACAGCATCTGCAGATACTATTGAGGAGGCTTGCGCTCACGTAACTACTGATATGCGCTACATTCTAGAAACTTATCACGGCCTATCTCACGTTGATGCAGGGCTTGCTATAGGATTGTATGGCGATATAAGGGTATGTCAAATTATAAATAAAACAATGCGTATGGAAATTAAGAAGGATATTTTAAGAGAATATTTTGATGCAAAAGTGTAGTCTACTGTAAATCTGACTTGATTGCATTGTAGTGCCGTATGCGTTACAATGCAATCAAGGAGATGACAGCCATGAAAAACCTTAGAGGTTCCACAAATCGAATCAAGCGCCTACGCGAAATAAGCGTAAACGAATCCACGCCAAGCATATCCATGGAGCGTGCAGTGCTTCTTACAGAAGCATACAAACTATATGAAGGCAAGTACTCACCACCAATTTTGCGTGGGATGGTTTTTAAATACATAATGGAACAACGCAGCCTTTACCTTGAAGAGGGCGCACTTATAGTTGGCGAAAAAGGCCACAAACCCTGGGCAGCCCCAACATTCCCAGAGCTATGCTGCCACTCAATAGATGACTTACATAATATGAACGACCGAGAAAATGTCTTCTTCAAAATCACGGAGGAGGACATAAAAATCCAGCAGGATATTATCATCCCATACTGGAAAGACCGCGCAATGATGAGCAAGCTAATCAGCTTACTACCAGAAGAATGGCATAATCACTTTGCCGCAGGTATGTATACAGAGTTTTTAATGCAAAGAGGCCCTGGTCATACAGTCGCAGATGGAAAAATATATCAAAAAGGCTATCTGGATTTTATATCTGACATAGACCACGAACTTGCCGCATTAAATTACCTAAAAGACCCTTTGGCACTGGATAAACATGACGAGCTTCAGGGAATGAAGCTCGTTTGCGAAGGAATGATTATATTAGGTAAGCGCTATGCTGATCTAGCTAGGCAACAAGGCTTAGAAGATTTAGCCCAAGTATGCGATGCAGTACCAGCTAATGCACCAAAAACCTTCAGACAAGCCCTGCAAATGTACTGGTTTACACATATAGGCGTAACAATAGAAATGAACAACTGGGATGCATATTCCCCAGGAAAATTAGACCAACATCTTGAGCCGTTTTACAATAAGGAAATCGAAGAAGGAAGCCTAACAAAAGATTTTGCAAAAGAGCTACTAGAAAATTTATGGATTCAGTTTAACAATCAGCCAGCGCCTCCAAAGGTAGGGATAACGCTCAAAGAAAGTGCCACCTATACAGATTTTTGCAATATCAATACAGGAGCTTTGCGTGCTGATGGTACAAGCGGAGTTAGCGATGTAAGCTATCTAATCTTAGAAGTCATGGACGAGATGCAGCTGCTACAACCCAGCTCTAACGTGCAAATATCAAAAAAGACACCAGAGCATTTTTTACACAAATCCATAGAAATTTCAAAAAAAGGCTGGGGTCAGCCAGCGTTTTACAACTCAGAAGCCATTATTCAAGAACTGCTAAACATGGGCAAATCCATAGACGACGCCCGCGAGAGTGGTATAGCAAGCGGCTGCGTAGAAACAGGAACCGCAGGTAAAGAGGCTTTTGTACTTACAGGTTACTTAAATATCCCAAAAGTACTGGAGCTTGTTATGTTTCAAGGCTACGATCATTACAGCGGCAAACAAATAGGTCTGGACTTGGGTAAAAATTTTGAAACTTATGACGAGCTGTACAATGCATTTTACAAGCAGCTAGAATATGTCGTTAATATCAAAATCGCAGGTAACAATCTAATCGAAAAAATGTATATGAACTACATGCCTGTACCGCTGCTGTCTGTCCTCACAGACGATTGTATTAAAAATGGACGTGATTATAATGCTGGCGGTGCCAGATATAACACAAGCTATATCCAGTGCGTAGGAATCTCCACAGTTGCTGATTCTTTTGCTGCGATAAAAAAATATGTATACGAAAATTCAGCTTTCAGTCTGGCTCAGCTTATAGAGGCATGTAAAACTAACTTTCAGTCGACAGAAGATATTTGGGGACTAGTAAACAATGCGCCTAAATATGGTAACGACGACGATTACGCCGATAACATAATGCAATGTGTAGCCGATTCTTTACAAAAATCCGTTGCAGGAAGGCTAACTCCAAAAGGTTCTACAACAGTAGTAGAATTTTTGCCAACAACATGCCACGTATACTTTGGCCAGGTTATGCTAGCATCGCCAAACGGCAGACGAGCAGGCATACCTTTAGCAGATGGTATTTCTCCAGAAAAAGGAGCAGACAGAAACGGCCCAACAGCTGTGCTAAAGTCAGCAGCAAAGCTTGATCAGCTAAAAACTGGCGGAGCCTTACTCAACCAAAAATTTAGCCCAAGCATTGTAGAAGGCGAAGTAGGTACAAAAAGCATGGCTTCGTTAATAAGATCATACTTTACAATGGATGGCCATCATATCCAATTTAACGTAATCGACCGCCAAACCCTACTTGACGCACAAGAGCGACCAGAGGAACATAAGGGGCTTATCGTTCGCGTAGCGGGCTACAGCGATTATTTTTCCAACCTGGACAAAGCCCTGCAGGACGAGATTATCAACAGAACCGAGCAAAATTTCAAATAAAAGGAGTGTTAATCATGAGAGAAGGAAACAAAGAACTACTAGAACTTTTCAATGACCTACGCGTTGCAGATGTACGTGATGGCATGGACTGGATAGGCTATCATAATTTCGGCTCTATGGAACCAGCAGTACGTCCGCTATTCCGTACCAGAGCCGGAGGGATTGCTCGTACAGCACGCTACTTGCCATATGTCGGCCCCTATCCAGAAGCCAAAGGCGATGCCTACGACGAGTGGCAGGGCTGGTATTATGGCAATGTCTGCACATATCCTTGGATGGAAGACATTCAAGAAGGTGACTTTATGGCCATTGATGTAAGTGGAGTAAACGTTGGGCTTTTAGGCTCAGAAAATACCTTAAAGGCACTACAAAAAGGGAATAGGGGATTTGTACTTAACGGGGCAGGTATCCGCGATACTGACGAAACTATTATGCAAAAGATACCAGTATGGTCGCACTTTATAGGTCAGTCCATGGTACAATGTAAAATTCAATTTGATCAAAAAGATGTGGGCATAGCCATCGGTGGCGTAACAATTTTCCCAGGTGATGTAATAGTCGCAGACGGTGACGGCGTAATTGTAGTCCCAAGAGCAGTAGCAAAAGGTGTGGCAAAGTATGCAACAAAAATACTATCTGCTGATAAAATTACTCGCCGTAAAAGTTACGAAGAGCTTAACTGGCAGCTGGATGATACGGTACAATAGATTTGCCTTTACAGGGGATTTTATTTGTATATAATGAACTAAGTAATTGCGAAATACTAACTTACGGACAGAAAGGAGCAAAGTGAGTATGGTTCAGACAATCCAAGGGCATTTTCTAGCAGGTCAGTTTGTTCCAACCCAAAAAACTGCAATTCCTGACTTGGTAGAAGTTTTTGTTATTATTACTGACAAAGCAGTGGTGCAAGCAGAAACGAGCAAGGAAGAAAGAATTGAGAAAAGGTTAAAAGCTGCTGAAGCAATAACAGGAATAATCCCGTCTGATTTTGAATTTGATCTTGAAGATTTAAGAAGAGAGCGGATTGAAAAGTGGGGATTGGTAGAATGAAAAGAATTTTGATTGATACCAATGTTATCTTGGACAAGATGGCCAAAAGAGAGCCTTTTAGTGACGATGCTAATGCTATTTTTAGCTTAATTATTCAAGATCAGATTGTCGGCTTTACAACTGCTAGCAGTATTACAGATGTTCATTTTTTATTGAGTAAAGCTATCGGCTCTGAATCAAGTATAGACGCTATAGAAAATTTATTGGATATTTTTGAGGTCATTTCTGTAACTAAAGATGACTGCTTAAACGCTTTAAAAATTGGAATTAAAGATTTTGAGGACGCTTTAGTGGCAGTTTGTGCAGATAAAGAAGACATTGATTTTATAGTTACTCGTGATGCTGAGTTCTTAAAACAGCCCAAGGCTACTACACCAAGTGAGTTTTTAAGTCGCATTAGTCAGTGAAGATTTACATCTCTTTTGTATGGTGGTTAAGTCACAAGCAACCGTCACTATATAATGATAACAGAAAGGATGTGGTCGCATATGAAAAAATTTATTCCAATGCTAATATTGCTTGTAGCCTTATCCTTGACAGCTTGTGGCAATCAGTACGAAAACTATCCTGAAATTGAAGAAATCGTTTCAGTAACAATTAATTATATTGAAACACAACCTATACTAGATGAAATTTTACCAAACGAAGCCCCCATTGATGATAACGAACCTAGTAAGGTATTGTACATCAACGACTCGCTTGAGGAACTCCCAGAACTCCCAGAACTTCCAGAACCTCTAATGTCTGCATTCGGCCGTCAAGTAGCTGAAGATTTTTTAATGCAATTTCCCTCAATCTTTATGGAGAGTCGTGACATCAGTTGGTCAAGACCATATGAAGCGGCAAATACGAGCATATACTTCCCGTTCCCTCGGCAACATGGCGCAGAAACAGAAGATGGTCGTTTTAGAGTATGGGATAGAGATTTGAGAGAAAGTGTATATACTGACATCCGATTATTTCATATAGGCTATCAGTTTGGCGAAACGTATATATCGCAAAACGGACAAACAGCAGTAAGACGAGAGCCTATTTTGACCAGTGACATTCCAGATATATTTTTCCGAGAATTTCAAGTAGCATGGTATGATTCGCATAGGCACGGCTTTTACGACAGCAGCCTAAACCGAATCGAAAGCGCAGATTGGATGCTTCATGGTCAACAATACGCCACAAGCTTTGTTTTATGGGATTTTGACCAAAACGGCATACCAGAAATTGAAATTCAGTATTGGGGAGATTTTGTGGGGCTGTGGCCTACTTCCCCAAACAACTCTCTATTTGTTTTTGATGGCTACGAATATCGCAGGCTTGCCATTTTGGAAGATGAGCAGGCAAGAGCTTGGCGTGAGGAACACCTTAGAGATAGATACGAGTGGTTGTTTGTTAACAATATGTGGGCTAATATGATTTTAGACCATCTTGCGTTTCTTGACCCTGATGGGAACTTGATTTTTATGCCACGAGTTTTTGACGAAGAATCGGTGGGCTATTATTATGTTATTTTTGAAGGTAATACTGTAGAATTTCAACAGATTATCTCCATTCCTGTGGAGGAGGCCGCCAGTCGATGGTATCACGTAGCCCACTACATGCCAGGCACGGATATTTTGCTTACACCTCTTCCGCATCTTAGCAGACAACAAGCCGAAATGTACGAAACCATACGTCAACAGCTGCTTATAGCAAATTAAATGAGATACAGTTCTGACAGAGTGACATACGAAAACGCAAAATAAGCGTTTTCGTGCGCTTTTGTCACGATAGGCATGGCTGATTTCGAATTAATTTGCTATGAGTAGCTGTTGACGTATGTGAGTTTGTTTCGTTTTACCCCAGCGTCTTAGAATTGCCTTTGAGCAAATCAAAAGATTTTATAAATCGCTCATCGCTTCGTATAAAATCAAATTGCGGCTTCATAAGGTAGTCCTCCCATAATATCCACGGCAAATTACGTGGTGTTGGCCATGCCATATAATTGCCTCCGTCTTCACCCGTTTTGTCCATTTGGTCAATATGGTGCATAGAATTTTGTGTGGCTTTATTGACATAATCAACAGCGTTTTCAGTATCGTGAAGCTCGCCGTATAATTCTGCAATAACGATTTCTTGCAAAGCAAGTTCAAGATGATTTATTGAATCTTCTACATTATCATATGCGAATGTATTTATTAGACCCTCGATTTGCATTTTTGTTTTACGGTATTCTATTTTTTGCATGGTGCTTAAATCGGCTTTGGATATAAACTCACGGATTAGGTATTCTAGCAAATACATTGCCCGTTCTATACGGTTTTGTTGGTTCTTGTGCCATTCTGCGCCTTCTAATACAAGCCCTAGCCACGGCTCTTGTGAGTGCCATATTTCTGTCGGTAAGGTGCCCAATACCTTTTTCGCTTCCTCTTTCATGCCCCATTCGGCATACTGCCTGATAAGCTGAATCCTATGCCCCAAAGAGGATTTATAATCCGCGAAACCGATAACTCGCTCGCTAATTGAAATTATTTCATCTTTGTACTTGCCGGCGGATTCAGCAGTATTGTTGGCTGCGCTTAATGCTTGGACAAGATGATAATGCAAGCCCGTGTCCAATGGGTACTTTTTAGTAGCCTTACGCGCGGTATCAATAGCATCCTCAAGTTTGCCATCATTAAGCTGATTCCTAATGTCTCTTGTTAATATCTTGACATCTTCTGCCCCGCGGATTGCTTCTGTTCCCAAAAGTTCATCAATCGTAACCTTAAAATATATCGCAATGTGTGGCAGCATATCCACATCGGGATAATTTGCACCCGTTTCCCAACGGCTTACCGTTTGTGGTGAAACATGAAATATATTTGCGATCTCTTCTTGGGTTAAATTTGAAACCTTTCGCAGATTCCTAAATTTTTCGCTAAAAAATTGTGACATGGATGATACCTCCGTTTTGATTTTTTAAGAATCGACTCTATAAGGAAGTATATACAATTAATCGCAAAAACCCTAGCACTTGTTTTGAGAGTTTTATTCTCGCATTTTGATAGTTTTTAATTTACAACCCAGAAATAGGAAGCCCTTTTACTAAAATAGATGGCATACCAAATGTTCCGCTTGGCGAAGGAAAATCAAAATATAAATCATTTCCCACAGCCTCAATATCCATTAACAATTCATAAAAATTTCCAGCAACTGTAATCTGTTCTACAGCGCGGCTGCACTTTCCATCTTCTATCAAAAATCCAGTTGCAGATACAGAAAAATCTCCAGATACAGTATTAAGACCAGAATGAAGCCCTGCCAGCTCGGTAAGCAGTACCCCTTGTTGGACATTAGTCTGTATTTCCTCTGGTGATATATTTGATGGCACAAGGTAAAAGTTGGTACACGCTGTGCCAACAGCAGCTCTAAAGCCTGGCTTAAAGCCATTTCCAGTAGTTGTCTTACCCTCTTTTGCTGCCGATTTTGTGTTATATAGCAATGTTTTTAACAAGCCGTTTTCAATAACAGCCTTCTGCCTAGTTGCCGCACCTTCAGAGTCAAAAGCAACCTTCCCAAAACTTTTTTCACAGATGCCATCATCTCTGAATGTTAGATGTGTAGCTGCCACTTGCGTACCTTCCTTATCCTTAAGCAGCGAAAAGCCCTTTTGTGCATTTTCTGCAAAAAATACAGAAGAAAATGCGGCAAACAAGCTAAGAGCAGAGCGATTATCAAATATTACAGGTAGCGTAGCACTCTCTATACTAGATGCCTGTAGGTAAGATAAAGCTCGCTTAACAGCGGTTTCTGCAACAGATTTATAAGAAAATTTAGCAAAATCATTGCCATGCCATGTATCGTAAGCAGTTTTTGTCACACCATCTTCTTCTACCCGAGCGTATACAAGGCCATATGCAAAGTTGGATTGGTTGGACAGATCCAAGCCGTAGCTGTTAGCTATGCTTATAGTAGATTCTGCTGTGCCAATGCTACAATAGTCTACAGATTTAACACGATTATCGTAAGCATATGCATGTTTTTCCATAGCAAGTGCCATATTTATCTTCTCTTTGGAGTCTAGCTTGCTTAGCGCTGGATTATAAGAATCCAGTTCTGGATACTCTTTATCACCAAGGTATAACTTTTCAATTTCTTCCTCTTCGATTATCCCTGCATTATCAGCTGCATTTTTTATTAGGCCTGGAATCACAGAGGCATCAAGTTTTTCTGTATATGCATATCCCATCCGACCTTGAAATGTTCCCCTAAAAGACAGTCCAACAGAGTCAGTATTTTTATACTCAGAAATTTCGCCATTAAAAATATCAACCTCAAAACTGTTTGAGACAGAATAATATACTTCCCAATCGCTAAAACCATGGGCTTTTGCTTGGGAAAAAAGCTCTTGCTTAAACTCCTTATACGTCATGATCTGCCTCCTACTGTCATTTCTTTTACTCGTATCATAGGTTGGCCTACGTTAGTCGGAACTGCTCCGCTAGCAGAGCCGCAAACGCCCTGGGCTTGCTCCATATTATTTGCTACTTTATCGATAAGGGGCAGTATTTTGTCGCCTTTTCCTATTAAAGTTGCGCCACGCACAGGCTCTGCAATTTTTCCGTTTCTTATCATATAGCCCTCTTGTACTGCAAAGTTAAATTCGCCAGTAGCTGGCTGAACACTGCCGCCGCCCATACGTTTGGCATATAGACCGTATTCTGTATCAGCAATTACTTCCTCTGGAGAGCTTTGACCATTTGCTATATAAGTGTTAGTCATACGAGATGTTGGGGCATATTTGTAAGATTCTCTTCTGCCAGAGCCAGTGGATGGCATACCCATCTTAAGCCCGTTAAGATAATCGACTAGATAGGATTTTAGCACACCATTTTCTATTAAAACATTGCGTTTACTAGCCGCGCCTTCGTCATCAATATGCACAGAACCCCACTCATTTGGCATAGTGCCGTCATCAATCGCGGTAACTATAGGGGAGGCAATTTGCTCACCCAGCTTGTCGGTAAAAACGGATGCTCCTTTGGCTACACTAGTAGCCTCTATGCTATGAGCGCAGGCTTCATGGAAAACTACACCGCCAAAGCCGTTTTCTATAACCACAGGCATACGGCCA
>Ga0131853_10023824_pt1 | contig 11049 bp, 9 predicted proteins | sample TergutLab28metaG_FD_92764 | JGI IMG/M metagenome (GOLD analysis project Ga0131853, IMG submission 92764) | Labiotermes labralis P1 segment gut microbial communities from Petit-Saut dam, French Guiana - Lab288 P1 (version 2) (version 2) | ecosystem: Host-associated > Arthropoda: Insects >...
CACACACACACACCCCACACACACACACACACACACACACACAAACATACACCCACACACTCCACACAGACACACACACCACACACACACACACACATACTCACATACAAGCACACACCCACACACTCCACACACACACACACAAACACACACACACACATACACACACATACCACACACACACACATACACACACACACACCACACACACACACATACACACACACAGACACACACACACACACACACACATTTCAACCAAACATTTGTCTTACCAACTCTCCAAATTATTGCTTCAAAATTAATGCATTTAAACAATTTCAGTTCTACACACAAATTACAAAAAAAAAAATGACGATCTTCACGGTATGCAGTGCTGACCGATATTATTGGGTTGTGGAATGGAGAAGAACGGGATTGGTTCGGAATACTAAACTTATTTTGAAGATGGGGAAACATGACGGAAAGTGAATACTTGTGAGACCTAGACTTAGATGGACGCATAATACAAATATTTATCCGAAAATTAGGATGGTAGGGCGTGGACTGGACTTCTGTGTGTGACGGTATAGGCGTTGCGAGCTGTTGTGTAAACGGTGACGAAATGTGGGTTTTCCTTAAAATGCAGGCAGATTTTGACTAAATGAGGAAATGCTAGCTTCTCAAGAATGACTGAGATTTTGGAGGTGGTTATTTATTAACAGCACGCCACTGCCCGAACAATGTGGACTTTCTATACGAAATATTGTGATTTGCACAGTAACACTGTCAGTCAGTACACACAGTTTACAGTGCAAATGTTGTAACGGTGCGGTTTTGTGTTGGTTTGTGTTTAGGACACCGGAACATGTGTGTTGCGGGACACAAAGAGTGATTTGTAAAAACAGCGTGATTTAAATGGAATAAACTGCAATTGAACAGCAAATTGTGAAACTGTTTGACAGGGTTTATAAATTATCGGATAAGGAGGCTCAAAACTGGAAATATACAGCGCTGATATGGATCAAGACTCCAGACACGTAACACAAAACTGTGACGTCGTACAGGGTTTTAACATTTATATTCTGAATCACCACTGCCAGTCGAAGTTACGATAAGCCGTTACCTTTTTCTTATGTCACCTGACACTTGTTCACCTGCCTCGTGACTTCATGAAGTCCCATATTGCTGACAGTCAGTTTCACCACACAGTATTCTGCACAGCTGTTTACTGACGTCCATTTTGAAACTATTGTAGTTCCATCTATGACAAGATCCATAAAATGTGGTTTTCCATTCTTATTTGACTTTCAAAATGTAATGTATAATGTTCATCGCCTTTATTATTCTAGATATTCTGTCCATTACGATAATATCGTTGCTGTAGCAGCCCAATTAATACGGGTAAACACAAAACCTAAATGTAATTATGAAAGATTCATCATCTTCCTATCGCTCTCTTCGTCTAAACCCCAAGTTGTGTGTTCATGCATTCAATAAAAAATTTTATCATAATTATTAATAATAGAATAATTGTTCCATTTAAGAACTACAACCTATGAAAAGGAAGGCAAACATGTATCTGTGCGTATGTTACAGGTTTTAAATTGTTACACTGTAGGTGTCCATATAGTGCGGACTTTAGGAATGAGTGGATCTGTTCCTCCAATGCGACATGTTCCATGATGTCATGCGAAAAGCGTCGGATTATTCACGAAAATTATTTTTATATCTTAATGTTGGACATACATACGGTATATTACAAAACAAGCTTTCATTTTATCCAAATAAAATTCACACTTTAAATGCAGACATTTCTACACATTTGTTTGTAGAAGCCATCAGTATTACGGAATTCGCTAGGCTGATTATCGCACTCAATCTTTTAACTTTCGTCTGCCATATTTCTGTTCGGTACATAGTAATGTTTTGTGATGATCCGATGGCCTTCTATGCAGCAAAACAGCACTCTCATTTATGTAACCAGCACAGTACACATCCAGTGTGTGTAAGAAACTGCAGATATTAACAACATCAGTGAGGGAATTTCCGTGTGAATCAGATTGGTTCAGAGTAGAAGATATTTTGCCCGGAATGTTTACCAGGTATGAGAATTTCACCTTCGATTTTTAATTCTCTTAATTACTGTCCGTAATTTCCTTAAGATTGCTGCAAACGGAATTACTTAATCTACGGAAAGGAGGCGTGTGTGTTGGATTTATGTGAGTGAAATTAAGTAGTGGACGCAGTTTGCTGTGAACAGTGTACTGTGCACTGTGAACAGTGTATTGTGCACTGTGGACTGTCTTCAGTGTACTGTGCACTGTATTCAGTGTACTGTGCACTGTGTACAGTGTACTGTGCACTTTGTTCAGTTTACTGTGCACTGTGAGCAGTGTAATGTGCACTGTGTTCATTGTACTGTGCACTGTGTTCAGTGTACTGTGCACTGTGTTCAGTGTACTGTGCACTGTGAACAGTGTACTGTCCTCAGTGTACTGTGCACTGTGTTCAGTGTACTGTGCACTGTGAACAGTGTACTGTGCAGTGTTCATTGTACTGTGCATTGTGTACAGTGTACTCTGCACTGTGTTCAGTGTACTGTGCACTATGAACTGTGTTCTGTGCAATCAGTTCTGTGTACTGTGCATTGTGAACAGTGCACTGTGCACTGTGTTCAGTGTACTGTGCACTGTGAGCATTGTACTGTGCAGTGTGTTCAGTGCACTGTGAGCTGTGTTCAATGTACTGTGCACTGTGTTCAGTGTACTGTGCACTGTGAACAGTCTACTGTGAACTGTGTTCAGTGTTCTGTGCGCTGTGTTCAATGTACTGTGCACTGTGTTCAGTGTACTGAGCGCTGTGAACAGTGTACTGTGCACTGTGTTCAGTGTACTGTGCGCTGTGAACAGTGTACTGTGCACTGTTTTCAGTGTACTGTTCTCTGTGAACCGTGTATTGTGCACTGTGCAGCCGAGGTGTGCGCATCAACAATAGTAATGGTAGTAATGCCGGATGCACCATGTTCTACGATACAGTGCAAGACTACTGGCTACCCACTCCACTCGCATGTTTCCCCTTCACTTCCCCTACCTGCGTCACCGTGTGCCATCAGGTTTCAACTGAGCTCTACCTGTGTGAGAAGATATGGGTCGTTTCGTCAACCCTACCATTCATACACATGGTACACCAACACCTTCCCACTACTGGCGCTACGATAACCTCGAAACTTCGCTAACAAACCTTAAGAAAGGAATGGTCGACATATTGTGTACTGTTTTGAAGTATAATCTTGCCTTTGGGCTGGTGGCATCACAAAACATTGATGACAATCTGCCATTACAGGAGACTCGGTATTCAATCCAAGTTCGTTTTGACAGGGGTGACCTCTAGGAATTTGTTTTGTACATAGTACATGCACCACTGAGCACAGGAAGAGGGCTCCATTTACAGGATAACACTGTGTTCCACTGCTAACACTTCCGCTTTGTGTCAGGGATGTTATGGGTTCAAATATCGAGCCCAGGGCCAGTTACCTTGACTGACGTTATTCGAGATTAACTTCAGTCCGTAATTCCTTTCACATTATTTCTAATTAAAACATCATTCACTAATTATCCTGTCATTCAATGCTAGGCATTATAAACGTTTAATCAGAGCAACTAACAGCTTTAGTAAACACACCACAAATGGTATACATAAGGTAATAATAATTGATTAGAGCACACACTCCACCATGGACATTAGCACAACCCAACCGCGTACAGTACACTCTTTAAGATCACACAGTTGGTTTATTCTGAAATATACAGTTTGGACAAAATAAAGATGCAACTTTTAAGCTTTTAAACCCTACCGGTCACTATATGTACCACCAGTTTAACATTCAACAACTGTACGCTCTCCCCCACACTGTATTTATTTGTTTTGTAATTACCTTAGAACAAGCGCGATTTCTGCCCCATATAACATAAACAATTTGGTTTTTATAACCGAGATGAAAAGTGTTTACAGCGCGGTACGGACTGGGTCTTTATATAGAGCGGTCTGCGCTTCGTCTTTAGAGGGTTAAAAAGAAAATAATTCATTAACTATTTACGTATGAAATGTTTCTCTAGTATGATTGTTCCTTCCAAATATCAAATTTTGTTTGATGGGCTCGATAGAGTGTTCCTTGCACAACCAATTCCGAACACTGACAACATTTCCGGTCTGCATTTCTGTCCTTTGCTGCTGTACAACTGAACACTTCCCATGGATACAAAATAATCCAGTTGGATTTTAATCCTTTAAATGCCCAGTTTAATCCCATCTGCCATCTGCTGGCATTATTAGGAGCTCACCATATTTTCCACGTTAGCGGGATGAGGGATAAAATAAACATACCATATGTAAAAATCAATATATGCGCCGACTAATGATTATTTTGTGTCAGTAGGGCTTAAATGAAAAAAACAAGAATTGGTCAAATTGTTAGTGAATACCAGCGGTAAGAAAGTAAATTCAACGCCTGGGTACAGTTGGTACAGTTGGTACAGTTGGTAGAGTTGGTACAGTTGGTACAGTTGGTACAGTACCAAGTCAGTAATGGAAGTGTTACGCCCCGCTACACTTCTGACCGATTAATTCCACATAAGTGAACCAGAGAGCTCTGAACCCGAATTTTAAACATCTTAAAGAGTTGTTGAAATGTATTTTTATAAACTAGCCTATTGTACAAAATTCTCTCGTAGCAAAGACAAGATTCCGTATTTGTTACTCTTGTGACCCCCAGGCTAACGATCTTCCAGAACTCATGATATTCTTATTCTGACCTGTATAATAGAATCGCCAAAGGCAGGCAATAACATCCAGCTGTTAGGTGAAGGATCTTTCAAAATTTTATGTTACGATTTTAGAGGGTTTTGGTGGGAAAATCTGAGGGAAAGAGACAACTTGGGAGACCCAGGCATACATGGGAGGATAATATTAATATGGATCTTCAGGAAGTGGAATGTGGGGGCAATGACTGGATCCAGCTGGCTCAGGGTAGGAACAGGTGGAGGGCACTTGTTAATGCGGTAATGAACCTTCTGGTTCCATAAAAAGCGAAGAATTTCTTCACTAGGTGAGAACCGGTTAGCTTCTCAAGAAGGATTCTGCTGTTTGGAGTAAGTAAGTATAAAGATTAAGAAATACACAATTGTAAATTTGCATTTTGTTTCGTATGGGTGTGAAACTTGATCGATCACTTTGAGGGAGAAACGTAGGCTGGGGGTGTTTGAGAATAGGGTGTTGAGGAGAATATTTGGACCTGAGAGGGATGAGGTGACAGGGGAGTGGAGAAAACTACACAATGAGGAGCTTAATGATCTGTACTGTTCACCAAATATTTTTCGGATGATAAAATCGAGAAAAATGGAATGGGGGCATGTAGCGTGTGTGGGGGAGAGGAGAGGCGTACAGAGGGCTTTGGTGGGGAAACCTGAGGGAAAGAGACCACTTGGGAGACCCAGGCGTAAATGTGAAGAGAATATTAAGATGGATTTTCAGGCTGTGATATTCGGGGTTACGGAATGTGTCGTGCTGGCTCATGATAGGGACACGTGGCAGGCCCTTGTGAAAGCGGTGATGAAACTTCGGGCTCCATTAAATGCGGGGAATTCCTTGACTAGCTGAGAACCGTTTGGCTTCTCAAGAAGGACTGTGCTCCGTGGAGTAAGTAAGTAAGTAAGTAAGTAAGTAGTTATGGCAGATGACAGCCTCCATCTTACGACACAACAAATTTACACTTGAACACGGAAGCAGGATGAACCGCGAAATGCCGGCAAAAGTTTACCAATAGACACGGTGTCATGTACCAGGATTGAAGCTGCCTGAAGTTACTTTTAGTTAAGTCCAGAAGCCCAAAATCTCTTCAACAGTTTATTGCCAAATATCTTCAAAACTTTTGAGTGAACAACTTCCCTGCGCCAATTCTGGTGTAAATTTGTAGCATTTTCATATACTCTTGCCTTAATCCTGTAATGAAGAAACTGTATCGGTCTGATTTAAAGACCCAGTCCGTACCGCGCAGTAAACACACTCCGTCTCTGTTACACAAACCAGTCATTTAATGCTGTATAGGGAAATAGTGGCTGTTTGTTCTGAGATCCACACAAAACACATAAATACAGCTGTGGGGGCAGAACGTGGAACTGTTGAATGTTAAACTGGCGGTACACAAATTAAATCCTAGACTTCAAAAGTTTAATTATTTCTATTAACATAAGGAATAGATTCAGAAGATAATTTCATCTCCTCTATCTTCTCCACAAATCCTCCCTAACAGAGAACACAATATATCCTTTCTGAATATAGATATATTGAAGCACAGTTTTGCTTTTCATTTTCGGACTGTTTTACCTTTTTAATGATGCTGTTCCAACTGTTATACGTTTTCCATTTTGTGGGTGACGGTATGTGACGTAAGGGAGCGGTGTTGATTTAATTGGATACGCGGCCCAACTGTCGGTACTGGGGTCTTCATATATGGCGTCCTGCTTGCGGTGTGAGACTCGAACCTGTGACCACAGACTGCGCAACAGGAAGTCTGGCCACTAAGTCGCGTGTTTCGACGCCTTGAGTTAATGGCTGGGGGGGGGGGTAGAGGCAGAGATCTTGCTGGACGGTCGACGTAGTGCTGGGACCATAAACCGGAGGAAAGAACGGATGTGCTTCGGAACATCAGGAAGGAAAAGCCGAGAGACTCAGCTTACAAACATGATGGGGGAAATAACTGCAAGAAGCTATGCTTGAGGGTAAACTTGTCTTCAGGAATGCCACTACCGACATGGACATCATTTGTCGGCTGTAGAATAGACGTCAGGAGGGGAAAGGAAGTGCCAGTAAGGCCGTCAGTAAGTGTTAGGAAAGGAACTCACTGCAGCAGAAAGAAAAATATATAAAGAAGTCAGGGGTGTCCAGTGTCGTATCTAATTTAAATCAGACTTCAGTTATATCAGCTTTCGCGGGACGATGGTTCTTTACCGTCCACAGCAGAAACGTTAGCTAAAGAAACGTTTTTGATTGGGAGACTCAGGTTGAATCGTTGGGCAGTGTACGAGATGTAAAGGCGACCGGTGAGTTGGGCTGGTAACCTTACCGCCTTCATGTGCTGCTTATCTTGAACTCTGGGAGCCTCATCCTACTGGAACCGTCAGGATTTTTAGAGGAATCGCTTTACTTTACCTTTACTTTAAATCAGTCTACCATTACACGTTGCGAGGACACGTGGTGCCGCAGTAGGTTGAGGCACTGCGCTACAAGCTGGAAGGTCGCGGGTTCGATTCCCGATGTTGTCATGGGAATTTTTCATTGACATAATCCTTCCGGCCGCACTATGGAGCTTGTGTTGACTCAGCCTCTAACAGAAATGAGTACCAAGAATATTTCCTGGGGTAAAGGCGGCCGGTGCGTATGGCTGATGACCTTACCACTTTCATGTGCTGATTGTCTTGAAATCTGGGAGCCTCAAACTCCTGGAGCCCTCAGGACCTGTCAGGCCTGTAATGGGATTGCTTTACATTTCAATTTTTTACAGCCTACAGAACACATATAGACTGTGCCTTTAAAGTGTCCCAATTGATGCAAGTCACATGCAGCTGTAGGTGAGGTGACAGCCATACTGCAGGTATTTTCAAATGTTGTGCGCTAGGACACCGTATAATGGCCAAAATATGTCTGTTGAATTATGAATATTTGTTTAATCACAGAAGTTTAGTTTAATGAAAGAAATGTGTTTGTGTGATGTTTGTAATTTGGAAAGAGTTCCCTTTTTTCATTTCCCCTAATATGCAGCCTGGGAAGGTTTAATGGTGATGAATCATTGCTTCTTTAACAGTTTTCTGGGTTTGTGGTCACTGAGCATTATGAAGGTAGAATCTGAGTAATGTAATTAGTTGGTTGGTTGTTTGGTAAGCTGTTTAATGAGTAAGGCTGGTAGTTAGGTGATAGGAATTAATGTGTCAAGTCAGCCATGCAGCTCGTTACACAGCATAAATCATTGGTGTTAATTTGTCAGTGAGAGGGTTTGTAAGTGTGTATGGATGAACATATATTGACTGTAGGCATGTCCTAAAGCCTCTAATGATTCCACAGATGACACAAAGCTTAAGTCAGTTCATTTCATGAATGAAACAGTCACCAAATGAGTCAATATATGGGACAGCAGGTGAGACACCTGTTCAAGAAGGCACCTTCCATAAACTTGATGGTACCTCATTCTCCCAAAGCAGTGAAACAGAAAACATTAAAAATGAAATAATTGAAATTGACATATGAAATAAAATATAATTTTTGCAACATGTTCTTCTCTTTTATGGTTACAACGAACTTAGAAACTTCAGTTGCATTGCTGGTGTCTTTCCATTTATAATTATTTACTAATTTACATTCTTTTAATTGTAGAATTGCAGTGCAAGCTGTGGTAATGAAGGGTCAAAGAAATCCGACACCAAAAATACTAGGAGCCCAACTTTCATTAATTCAGTGAGGAAGAAACAGAAAGCCACTAGTGGCTTAGAACCATCTGCATCAATTGCAAAGCAGCCTTTGCTGTTCAGAGAATTAACACGGTTTCAGCTGTTGCAAATATGGCAGTGGTTCATCAAGCTTTAAATGAACCTGTATCATCTGGTGTTTGGAAACATGCAGCATCAAAAATTGATGCCTCTTCTACCAGCACATCTGTTGGGAAATCACCTGAGACAGTGCAGACTGAAGAGTTTGTTGTGAGGTCTGATGTGTATGTAGCACCTGGTGCTTATGCAAAACCACAAACTGTTGACCTTCTTAATGTGCAAGAACATACACCACCTAGTCAGCTAGAAGAGACAGAGGCAGAGGGTACTAGTACTTTAAAAACTGTTGATGTGTTTTCTCTCCAAGAAATATTGAACACATCCACACCTGAATATTTTACTGGTATATTAGACAGTTCCAGCCAGCGAAATTGGCATTTCCTATCTCCACCAGAAGCCCAGTATAATTCACTCCCATCTTCAAAATGTACGTTGCAAAGCTCCTTCAAGTATCCTTCAAGTGTAAGTAACTGGCACACTCCTGATCCTGCAGATTATGCACAGAAAGCCTCTAAAGAGGACAAAGTTGTTCACTCAGGGTCTACTTCGAACAGCACGTCCCCCCGAGAGGAGGAAGGTGAAGTGCTTGTTGACATTGTCAACAGGGAATTCATTGCCCAACATTTGGAAAAATGTTCATCAGGTTTTATATGTAAAGTTTGTAATAAGCAATACAAATGCTCACTAAATGTGCGAATCATATCCAAAGTCATCTGGGTGAGAAACCGTACGAATGTCAGATTTGCAAGTGCAGATATCTCAGGAAGAGGATGTTAAATGAGCATTACTCTTTCCACAGGGGGGAAAGACTTTAAAGGTGTAAATTATGTGATAGCTCATATTGCCACAGGAAGAATTTCAAGAAGCATGCAGAAAGTCATGAAGAGTTCAATGCAAGTTATTTGTGTGAAATATGTTACAAACCCTTTTCCATTACAGTTTTACTATTGGAAACATATTAGTTCAACGCATGTTATTGCGGAATCAAACATTTAAAATGTCAGGATTTGATTCCATAAGTGTAGCATTTTGTTGCATGGAAACACTTTGAGGTTCTCACTTTGGTATGAATTTCTTGCATCATTATAAAAGAATATTCAAGTATTCTGGGACTGAAATACATACAGCTGTTTGGCAGCGTGTGCTGCCTCCTTAAATTTGTATAACTATTTAATGTTCGACAGTGCTGAGACTTGAATCGTATGTTTAGTTTACAGTGAATCGCAAAGTTCTAATTGCGCAGTAAGAGATGAGTGTGTAATTGTGATACACAGTTACTTACTTACTCCATGGTGTAGAGACCTTCTTGAGAAGCTAACTGTTTTGCAGCCAGTCAAGAAATTCCCCGCACTTCACGGAACCCGAAGTTTCACCACCGCACTCACAAGCGTCTGCCACCAGTCCCTGTCCTGGGCCAACCCAATCCAGTCCACATATCCACATCCCACTCCTCGATATCCATCCTAATATTATCCACCCATCTACGCCTAGGTCTCCCCAGTGGTCTCTTTCCCTCCGGTTTCCCCACCAAGACCCTATACACCCCCTCTAATCCCCCATACGCGCCACATGCCCTGCCCATCTCATTCTTCTCGTTTTTATCACCTGCACAATATTGGGTGAGGAGTACAGATCACTTAGCTCCTCGTTATGCAGTCTCCTCCATTCCCCCGTTACCTCGTCCCTCCTAGGTCCAAATATTCTCCTCAACGCCATATTCTCAAACAACCTCAGCTTCCTTTCCTCCCTCAATGTCAGCGACCAATCTTTCCACCCATACAAAACAACCGGCAAGATTATCGTTCTATATATCTTAATCTTTAATTTCTTGGACAGCAACCTGGAAGACAAAAGATTCTGCACCGAATGATAAGCAAGCATTTCCTGACCTCAGTCTACACTTTATTTCTTCCCGAATAGAATTTTGGATTTTAAAGTTGTTCCCAAATATTTAAACTCTTCCACACTCTCGAAGGTACTATTATCAATCCTCACACTCTGAATTCTTCCTGCATTCTGATCTCGAGACATGACCATGTACTTAGTTTTATCAGCACTTACATCCAGTCCAATCTCCCTAGTAGCAGCTACTAACGCTTCTGCGTTTTCCTTTAAAGTAATACCTCATCCCAGTATATTAACATCATCGGCATAAGCCAGAAGCTGGTGTGTACCATTTACTTTCAAGCCATCCTGGTTTATCAGAACCCTTCTAATAGCGTACTCTAATGCAAAGTTGAAAAGCAGTGGTGATAGAGCGTCTCCTTGTCTCAGACCGTTGCTAATAGGGAACCTGTCAGATACATTCTTGCCTACCCGGACTCTGCTACATGTTTCAGTCAGACTGATCTTTATTAACCTTACAAGTTTCTTAGGGATACCAAACTCAATGAGAATCTTGTATAAGACCTCCCTCCTAACTGAATCATAAGCTTTCTTGAAATCTATGAAAAGCTGATGAACTTCTTCA
>Ga0131853_10023825_pt1 | contig 11049 bp, 8 predicted proteins | sample TergutLab28metaG_FD_92764 | JGI IMG/M metagenome (GOLD analysis project Ga0131853, IMG submission 92764) | Labiotermes labralis P1 segment gut microbial communities from Petit-Saut dam, French Guiana - Lab288 P1 (version 2) (version 2) | ecosystem: Host-associated > Arthropoda: Insects >...
AAATTACAAACAACGGGTAGCTCGACAAACCAGCGGATATTACCGGACCAAGCGAATGAGGTTAAGTTAATAAAGGATAAACTTAACGGCTTTTTAATGAGCGGTAACGAAACTTTTCCTGAAGGTAATCCTCCCGGTGGTGATAGGCCTGCAACAGGTAATGAAATTTCCGAGCAACCTAATCCGCCGCAGCCGCCCATACGTATAGCTATTTCCAGCGGGCATAGTGATAGGGTTTGGGGGGCTGAACGCCCAAATTTGAGCATGTATGAACGCCTAGAGGCAGTAACTGTGGTGGATAGAGTAGAAGAGATATTAATAGAGAGAGGAGTAGAAGTTTTTAAATTTCACGATAGAATTAGTGCTACGGAAGAGGCTAGTCGTGCTGCTATTGTAAGATTTCATAATACACAAAACAGATTACTGGATGTGAATATACATTTTAATGCTACTGAGGATATCATTATATCAAGAGCTGTGGGGCCAGAAGTACTTTACAGAACTGGAAATACTACAGCTGCTGCAGTTGCTCAAACCGTTACCGATGCACTTTATGATGTTATGTACGATGCTAGTATAATACCAAAACGTGTGATATTCCCTCGAAATGATTTACCATTTTTAAATGACTGTAATGAAAACCCTATTATTATAGAAGTTTGCTTCGTAAATAGCAGAGCTGATATCGCTACTTACAGAAGGAAATTTGAAGAAATTTGTCAGGCCATTGCCGATAGTTTAGTAGAAGCTGCTCAAAGCCTGCGTGCAAGCTAAGGGAAAATAGTTTAGTAATAATCTTTATTGCTAAGATAGAGGTTATTACTAACGATAACTTACCAGTATACGCGGGTGAAAACCTGTAATATGATGGACAGTTAAACTTCCCCCTAAAACAATCTCTACTAAATTGGGATTATTGCATATATCAAGGCTAGTAATGCCAGTATCACCTACACTAAGAATACGTAAATTAGCAAGCTTGCTTATATCTAAAATTGTTATAGAAGTTCTATTTATACTAAGAAAAACCAAATTAATAAGATTATTAACATCCAAGCTGGTTAAGCCATTACGTTCTACACTTAGCCATTCTAAATTAGTGAGATTGCATACATTTAAACTAATTAGGGCATTAAGCCCTACATTAAGATAGGTTAAATTAATAAGATTACTTACATCTAAGCTAGTTAAATTATTAAAACTTACGTTGAGATGAGTTAAATTAGTAATACTATTTACATCTAAGCTAGTTAAATTATTAAAACTTACATCAAGCCAAGTTAAGCCAATTAAATATTCAATACCTTCTACATCGCTAATTCTTTCTCCGCTTGCATCAAGCCATTCAATCCTCGCCAAAACATCACTCAACCTTTGCCCCACTAAACCGGCATTAGGCCCTAAATGCTCCGCCACCACTCTTCTCAAATTCTCATCAGGGAACAAACTGGCTAAAGTAGCGTTAGCCGCTACCGGCAACCCCTGCCCTTGTGCATTTATGGCTATTAGTAATAAAAATAAAATTAATATTTTTTTCATAGTTTTAGTTTAACATAGCTTGGGCCTAAAGTAAAGCTAAAATTTAAAAGTTTGGCCTGTAAGCGTAATTTTGCGTTAAATATTTAGTACCTATAGATGGATAGTTACCTAACAATTCCTCATTTCTTAATTCTTAGTTTTTACTTCTTAATTTTTTAAGCAAGTTTTTAAAAATTTTATTTGCCAATTTTTAAAAACAATGCTAAAATATTATATTATTGTAAAGGAGATAAGTACATGACTTATAACAAAGAAGAAGGGGCTAAAATTATCGAGCTGCTGGGCGGTAAAGATAATATTAGCAGCTTAATGCACTGTGTAACCCGCCTGCGTTTTGTTTTAAAAGACGAAAGTAAGGTAGATGTTGCTGCGTTAGAAAAGCTGGCCCCTACCGTTAAAGGCGTCTTTAAAAATGCTGGCCAGTTGCACATCATTATTGGTAACGATGTGGATAAATACTACGTCCAGTTTGTTAAAGAAAACGGCCTAGAAGAGCTTACCAAAGCTAAAGAAACTCTTAAGCAAGAGGCTAAAAAGAACATGAACCCGCTGGAGCGCGGCGTAAGTTATTTAGCCGACATCTTTATTCCCTTATTGCCCGCCATTATTACGGGGGGGTTAATCTTAGGCGCCCGCAACGTGATGGAGCTGGAATTTGGCGGCAATAGCTTGCTGGATATTCAATTTTGGGCCGGTGTTCATCACTTTTTATGGCTGCTGGGCGAGGCCATCTTCCACTTTTTACCGGTAGGTATTGCGTGGAGCGTAGCCACCAAAATGGGCACCCCACCTATTTTGGGTATTGTTATGGGTATTACCTTAGTAAGCCCGCAACTCCTTAATGCATGGGCTTTAGGCGATGTCGCTTTGGGCCTTGCCGAACCGGGAGTATGGGACTTTGGCTTTTTTACCTTAGAGCGTGTAGGTTACCAAGCGCAGGTTATTCCGGCCATTTTAGCCGCCGTATTTATGTGTATTATTGAGCGCTGGCTGCGCAAAAAAGTGCCTAGCTTTTTGTACCTGCTGGTAGTGCCTTTTGTTGCTTTAGTTATCGGCGTGTTTATGGCCCACCTTATTATCGGCCCCTTTGGCCGTATGATTGGCAATGGCGTAGCCGCTGCCGTCAACTTTTTACTGGGTGGCGATATTGCCATCTTTAGGGCTATCGGCAGCGCCATTTTCGGCTTTTTTTATGGGCCGCTGGTTATCACCGGTGTTCATCAAACCACTATGGCCATAGAGATGCAAATGGTACAAGCCTTTGGCGGTACGCCTATCTTCCCGCTTTTGGCCTTAAGTAATATGGCGCAAGGCAGCGCCGTACTGGCTTTTGTAATTATGACCAAAAAACAACGCGACCTTACCGTCCCGGCTATGCTTAGCGCTTATTTAGGTGTTACCGAGCCGGCTCTCTTTGGCGTAAACCTGCGCTGGAAGTACCCTATGCTTTGCGCTATGATTGGCAGCGCCAGCGGTGCGGTAGTTTGCGGTTTAGGCGGCGTACTAGCCAACGGTATTGGCTTAGGCGGTATCCCAGCCTTTTTAACGGTGCAGCCGCGTTTTTGGCCGATTTATTTTGTAGCGATGGCCATTACCATTGGCGTATCGGTACTTTTAACGATGATGCTCTTTAAAAAGAATAAAACCGACGAGGCGATGAGTGCAGCTTAATAAACAATCTGTCTATCAAATTTACGTGCCCAGCTTTGCCGACAGCAATGGCGATGGGTTGGGCGACCTTGCCGGCATTACCGGCAAACTGGAGTACATTAAAAATTTAGGGGTAAGTTATATTTGGCTTACTCCTATCTATGTAAGCCCCATGAACGATAACGGCTACGATGTAGCCGCTTATTGCAGCATTAACCCGCGCTTTGGCACAATGACCGATTTTGATAAGTTAATTGAAACAGCTACTTCGTTAGGTCTTAAAGTTATGCTGGATATGGTATTAAACCATACCAGCACCCAGCACGAGTGGTTTCAAAAAGCTTTAGCCGGTGAGGAGCGTTACCAAAATTATTATATCTTTAAAGATGGTACCCCCGGGCAGCCGCCCACCAACTGGCAAAGCAAATTTGGCGGCCATGCGTGGCATTATGTAGACAAATTAGGTAAATGGTATTTACATTTGTTTGATGTAACGCAGGCCGATTTAAACTGGGATAACCCCGAAGTACGCGCCGAGCTGTACAAAGTAGTTAATTTTTGGTTAGATAAAGGTGTAAAAGGCTTACGTTTTGATGTAATTAACTTAATTAGTAAACCCAAAATTTTTGAAGATGATACGCAGGGTGATGGCCGCCGCTTTTACACCGATGGGCCTAATATCCACAGTTATCTTAAAGAACTTAATCAAAACACCTTTGGTAAATACGCTGATGTTATGACGGTGGGCGAAATGAGCAGCACCAGCATAGAAAATTGCCTAAAATATGCCGGTCCTAAACAAGACGAGCTGCATACCGTCTTTAACTTTCATCACTTAAAGCTAGATTATGCCGGCGGCGATAAATGGAGCCTTGCTCCCTTTAACTTTATGGCCATGAAACAGTTATTTAACCAATGGCAAACCCAAATGCAGGCCGGCGGCGCCCTTACCGCCCTCTTTTGGAGTAACCACGACCAGCCGCGCGTAGTGAGCCGTCTTTTTAGCGAGGGCGGTAATAATAGCGCATACCGCCGGCAAAGCGCCGTTATGTTGGCCTGTGCTACTTTTTTGATGTACGGTGTGCCGTATATTTATCAGGGTGAAGAAATTGCGATGCCTAACGCCGGCTTTACCGGCATTGACGATTACCGCGATGTAGAAACCATCAACTACTATAAAATTTTAAGACAAAGTAAAAGTGAGGCCGAAGCCTTAGCCATAGTGGCCGCCAAAAGCCGCGACAATGCCCGCACTCCGATGGTATGGAATGGCGAAAAGCCCGGTTATGGCTACACCGGCGGTACGCCTTGGTTAGGTTTTATTAAAGAAGCCGCCACGATTAATGCCGAAAACGAACTTAACGCCAGCGGTTCGGTGTACCGTAACTTTGCTAAGTTGTTACAGTTAAGACAAGATTACCCTGCTTTACAGAGCGGTACCTATGAGCAGCTGGCCGCTAAACACGAGCATATTTATGCTTATAGCCGCACCTTAAAAGAAGAAACTGTTATCGTAGTATGCAATTTTTTTAACGTTAAAACCAGCTTTAATTTAGAGAATATCGGTATTTACAAATTAATTTTTAATAACTATAACGATGCGACAATTCATAACACAACGATGGAGTTAAAGCCCTACCAAGCGATAGTTTTTATTGGAGGAACCCTATAATGAATGCTTTACAAGGTAAAAAAGTATATTTACGCGCTTACAAAGAAGACGACCTGATAGAGTCCGTAAACAACGTCAACCACTACCCAAGCCGCGTACGCGGCGATAACGACCCGCCATTCCCTGTGAGTTTAGAGGAAGGCCGCAAATACATTGAAAAAGCCATAAAAGCCGAAGACAAACCCAACTTTACCTTTGCCATATGCCGTACCGGTGATGATAAACTTATCGGCGACTGTGGGTTATTCAATTTTAACGCTACCAACCGCAACTGCAAAATTGGTATCGGTTTAGGAGCGGATTATCAAGGACAAGGTTATGGCTACGAGGCCCTTAGCTTGCTTAATAATTTTATCTTTAACGAGCTAAATTTAAATAAAATTAAGTTAAATGTTTTTTCTTTTAATACGCCGGCCATTAAATGCTACCAAAAACTAGGTTTTGTGGAAGAAGGCCGTTTAAAGAACGAACTTTACCGCAGCGGCCAATGGCACGATGTCATTTTAATGGCTTTGTTTAGCAAGGGGTAACTATTCCCCCTACCCCACCCTTCGGGTGCCCGTTCTCCAAAGAAGGGGATTAATAAGTTATTTTACTATGGTAAAACTAATCCCTGCACCAAAATATTGGTGGCGCTAAAACCGGTTTCACCTTCGGTAAGGCCAGAGGTAAAAGTACCGTCCACTATGCTGTGCAAGGCATTATAAATATCTACATTACACAACTTTAAGGCACTGGTTAATACCACACTATGGCCATCACTTACTAAACCCATCGCATACATATCGGTATCTACCCCTACAATAAATAACCTTTCACCTTGCTGGTGCAGCTCACGGGCAAAACTGATGGCCCCGCCGTTGGCGCTGCCGGCCATCGTTTTAATGGCATACAAATTATCGCCGTGCCGCTGCCTTAACATTAGGGCAAAGCTGCGGGCGGTGGCGGCATCGGTCCAGTTATTAAGCGCCAGCCTTTCAAAGTTAGCGGCGGGGATTAGCTCGATTATCCCGGCCATAAAACCGTTACGATAAGCCACGACGGCCGGCACCTCCATACCCTCGATGGTGGCAAAGACGGGGCTTTCCAGCCCATCGCGTAAAGCCGCTAAAGCGGTGATTTGACCGGCCAAAAAGCCGGCGTTATATTCGTTGTATACAATACTTTTAACGTTGGGCAGGTCGACAAACCCATCAACCAAAATAAAATTAATAGCGGGGTACAGCGGGGCCACGCGGGCTATAATATCAATAAAATTAAAGCCGGCGGTAATTAACACCGTAGGGTTTTCATCGGCGGCGTTGCGCACCGTTTGCTCCAGCAGGTCGTGGCTAGGGCTGGCCACGTAACTGTAGCTGCCGGCCAAAGGATTAGCGGCAAAAAAGCGGCTTATGCCGTAAAAGACATCTTGGTTAAAGCTGCCATCGGTTACGCCGCCGGCCTCCGTTACTTGTATCACCTTTAGGCCAATGTTTTCTTGCTGATAATTGCCACAGGCCAATAAAGTTATAGTCAGCAATATTAATGTTGTTTTTTTCATGGCTTAACCTTTTAATTTTAGCTAAGTAATTTTTTTACTTTATTAACCACATTCTCGGCCGTAAACCCAAAGTGCTTTTGCACCTCTTTATATTTACCCGATAAGCCAAATCTATCCATCGTTAAGTAATCGCCGTCTAGGCCCACCAGCTTAGCCCAGCTTAAACTGCTGCCGGCCTCGATAGCCAACCGCTTGCGGCAGCTTTTGGGCAGCACTTCTTCTTGATAGGCGGCATCTTGCTCCAAAAATAACTCGCTGCTAGGCATACTTACTACACGTACAGGGATATGCTCGCTCTGTAACAACTTAGCGGCCTCGATGGCCAAATGCAGCTCGCTGCCAGAGGCCAGTAAAATGGCCTTAAAGCCCTCATTATCGACCGCTACATAGCCCCCCTTTAAAGCGTTAGGGCTTTGCAAAGCTAAGTAAGGCAGATTTTGCCGGCTTAAAATTAAAGCCGTTGGCCGCGTGCGGCTGCTAAGGGCCAAAGCATAACCGGCCATCACCTCGTAGCCATTAGCCGGGCGGTAAGTAAGCAAATTGGGGGTAGCCCGCAGCATAACCAGTTGCTCGATAGGCTGATGCGTCGGGCCGTCTTCCCCTACCGCAATAGTATCGTGAGTAAAAATATAAATCAACGGCAATTTCATTAAAGCGGTAAGACGCAAACTGGCCTTAAGATAATCGCTAAAAACAAAAAAGGTAGCCACATAACTTAAACTGCCGCCGTAAAGCATAATACCGTTGGCAATGGCCGCCATCGCTTGCTCGCGCACACCATAAGCAATATTGCGGCCGGCAGCATTTTCTTTAAAATTTGGGCTGCCTGCTAAAATTGTTTTGTTAGAAGGCCCCAAATCGGCGCTGCCGCCCCATAGCTGCGGGTATTTATTTTGTAACTTATTTAAAATTTGCCCCGATAGGGTACGCGTGGCTATTCGCTCTTCGGGAAAGTTCCATAAATCTTGATTGGTTAAAAGATTATCAAGACCGATAGGCTCTTCATCTTTTAAAAGACGGCTATATAACTCTGGGTATTTTTTTTGATAGTCTTCAAAATTTGCTTGCCATTTATTATAAGCCTCAGCCTTACCGGCCATAAGCTCTTTAAAGTGTTCTTTTACCTCAGAGGCGATAAAAAAATCGTCCGGCGGGCAGCCAAGTTTTTCTTTTAAAGCTTTAACACCTTCTTCGCCTAAAGGTTCACCGTGCGATTTTGCACTGCCCTCACGCGGGCTGCCGTAACCAATTTTGGTTTTTACCTCGATAAAACCGGGCTTGCCGCTGGCTTTAGCGGCCGTTATTGCCTTATCGATAGCCTCTGCATCGTTACCATCTTCTACCAAAAAAGCGGCAAAACCATAGGCCGCATAACGAGCCCGCACATCTTCGGTAAAGGTAAGGTTAGTGTCGCCTTCGATGGTGGTATCGTTACTATCATACAAAATGATAAGCTTGTTAAGACCAAATGTACCGGCCAGCGAAGAGGCTTCGGCGCTAATCCCCTCCATCAGGCAGCCATCACCCACCAGCACATACGTGTAATTATTAAAGATAGGATAATTATCTTGATTATAAAGAGCTGCTTTATGTTTTTCGGCCATTGCCATACCTACGGCATTAGCAAGGCCCTGCCCCAGCGGGCCGGTGGTGCATTCTATCCCCTCAATATAACCGTATTCGGGGTGGCCGGCGGTGATGGCGTTTAGCTGCCTAAAGTTTTTTATATCGTTTAAACTAACTTTAAAGCCAAATAAATGCATTAAGCCATAAAGTAAAGCCGAACCATGCCCGGCCGATAAAATAAACCTATCCCGTCCGCGCCAGTTAGGAGCAGCGGGATTAATATTTAAATGCTTTGCCCACAAGGTGTAAGCGGCAGGGGCAGCCCCCAGAGGCAAGCCCGGATGGCCGCTGCCGGCGGCCTGTATGCTATCGGCGGCCAAAGTGCGGAGTGTGTTAATGGCCTGCTGCTGAATATTTTGCATGAAAACCTTCTTTTATTAATTAAGAATTAGTAATTAAGAATTAAGAATGTGATTTCTTTATCCGTAACTTTTTTATAATGTAGCACGAAAACGGGAGGTTTTTCAAGCCCGTCCGGGGGGTGGGAGAGGTTAGCACGTTAATCTAATTTAGAGAACATCTAAAGAAGATTAACCGCCAAAAACGTGAATTACGCGAAAAAAAGATAAAACTTCGCATCTTTTGCGATTTTATTTACTCTTTTTTCTGTTATTATTTTATAGCCTTATTTATTTTTATAAAAGCCTACATTGTAAACATTTAACAAAAACCCTCCGTAAGGAGGGTTTTAAACTTACTTAATCGTCGTCATCTTCGTCATCGTCTTCTTCGTCATCAAGTTCTTTAAAGCCTTTAATTTTTAACTCCGGCACTTTGGCTTTAATGGCTGCTTTAAGCACATCAATATCGGTACCTTCTTTTACGGCAATAAACACCGTATCATCGCCGGCTATTACCCCAATGGTTTCGTTTAGGGCCAGCCGCTCAAAAGCCATCGCAAAAACGGCAGCAAAATTGGCCGGAGTACGCACCACCGCTAAGTTACCGGTAAGAGTTATCGATAACAACCCTCGGGCCACATCACTTTTAGATTCGGCATCAAGCGGTTTAACTACTTCCTGCGAAATAACATAGCGCAAGTTATTTCCTTCATCAACTACTCGGTAAGCCTTTAAACGGTGCAGGTCGCGGCTTAAAGTGGCTTGTGTAACCACAAAGCCTTCTATTCTAAGCATTTCTTGTAATTGGTCTTGGCTACCAACCTCTTTGTCTTCGATTAGCCGCTCAATCAGCTTTAACCTATGCGCTCTTGCTCTCATAAATATTTCCTCTCTTTTCAAATTAATACTCAAGCTGTTTTTTTAATAAATATTACTATTTATTTTAACATACTTTTAAAAAAAGTCTATACTTTTTGAAAAAAAATGTATATTTTTTTATACTTTTTTTCTAATTTATTATCCAATAACCTTTATTTAAGCTAAATAGCCAACATTTTACTTGCAAAAACTTTTTTAAAAAACACAAACAGCCTTGCAAGAGTCAGCAAAAATTATTAAACTGCTTTTATGGCTAACCCAACCATTTTATGGTACGACCTAGAAACTTACGGCTTAAATGCCCGGCTAGACCGCATAGCCAGCTTTGCCTGCCTGCGTACCAACCTTAATTTTGACGAGCTTGACGACGGCCACACCCTATACGCCCGCCTAAGCCCCGATTACCTGCCCAAGCCCGAAGCCGTGTTGGTTAATAAATTGCTGCCCAGCCACTACATTGATAGCGGCCTGCGAGAGCACGAGCTGGCTAAAGCTATCTTTAACGAATTTAGCCGGCCGGGTACGTGCGTCGCCGGTTTTAATAACATTAGGTTTGATGACGAGTTTATCCGCAATCTTTTTTACCGTAACTTTTACGATATTTATAACCACGCCGAAAGCCGCTACGATATTATCGATTTAGTGTTAGCTTGCCACGACCTGCGGCCCGAAGGGATAATTTGGCCCAGCGATGACGAAGGCCGTTTTACTTTTAGGCTAGAAAAATTGACACAGGCTAACAACTTACCCCATAGCTATGCCCACGATGCCCTCTCCGATGTAAAAGCCACCATCGCCGTTATCAAGCTGTTAAATAATAAACAGCCTAAATTGGTAAAATTTCACTTTGAACAGCGGCATGCGCGCAAACTTTGGCATTACATTAATTTACAAACTAACGAGCCTTTTGTACATACCAGCCGTATGCTTACTAACAGTAACGGCTTTGCCAGCTCTATTATGCTGCCGCTGATGGCCAATAGTTTAAACAGTAAAGAAATTTACTGCTACGATTTACGTTACGACCCCTCTTTGCTTATCAATCTGCCCGCTAAAGAGGTAGTAAGCCGCTATTTTACCTCGCGCAGTGTGCTAAGCGCCGATGCCGAACGCATTCATATTAAAGGTGTGCGCTTAAATAAATGCCCGGCCATCTTTCCCTTACAGGTGTGGGATAAAGGCTGCGAAGAACGTTCGGGCTTAACTAAAGAGTTAGCTTTAAGCCGTATGCAGCTCATAAAAGATAACTTTGAGCCGATTAGCGCCAATTTAAGGGCCATCGATGAAGCTTTAACCGGCGGGGCCGATAGCAAAGAACCTATAACCGAAGTAGATTTGCTTATTTACGGCGGCGGCTTTTTTAGCGACAGCGAAAAACGGCTTTTTGAAAGTATCCGCCAAGCTAAAGCCCTCGAGCTGCCTCATTTGATTTTACCTTTCAAAGATAATCGTTCGCCGGAACTTTTTAAAAGATATTTAGGCCGTAACTACCCCGAGCTCTTAGATGAAAAGAGTTATAACGAATGGCGCCGCTACTGTGCCAATCGGCTAACCTTTCCGCCGGCCAGCGAAGCTTTATCTTTTAGCGATTTTCGTGCCAAAATTGGCGAACTTAGCCAAAACGCCGGCGAAGCCGATTTAGAACTGCTTAAAGAGTTATGGCAATACGGCCGCCGTTTAGAAAAAACCCTTTTAAAAAGCGTTAAGCAAGCTACTAACCAGCAGTTAAAATTGCAATTAAATTAATAATTAATAATTGGGAAGGCAAAAATTTTTAATTCTTAATTATTACTTTTTAATTC
>Ga0131853_10023826_pt1 | contig 11049 bp, 13 predicted proteins | sample TergutLab28metaG_FD_92764 | JGI IMG/M metagenome (GOLD analysis project Ga0131853, IMG submission 92764) | Labiotermes labralis P1 segment gut microbial communities from Petit-Saut dam, French Guiana - Lab288 P1 (version 2) (version 2) | ecosystem: Host-associated > Arthropoda: Insects >...
CGCAGGGCATCACGGGTATGGTGCGCGGCAATTCGGTGAGCGGCGTGTCGATCGGCGACCTGCTGTTCTCGGGCCTGATCCCGGTGCTGTGGGTGATGGGCTTCGTGCTGCTGACCGCTTACTGGCAAGCCGTGAAGTTCGGCTTCCCGCGCATGCCGGACGGCACGGTCAAGATTTCGAAGTTCCCGGGCTGGGGCGAAGTGGCGCGTACGTTCGTCGGCGCGCTGCCGGGCCTGTTCGTGGTCCTGATCATTCTGGGCTGCGTGGCCAAGGGTATCGCGACGGCGACCGAAGCGGCTGCGATCGCCGTGGGTTACTCGCTGCTGCTGACGACCTTCGCTTACCGTACGATGAATCGCGAGCGTCTGTTCAAGTCGCTCTCGCGCGCGGGCCGCACGACCGGTGTCGTGCTGCTGCTGATCGGCGTGTCGAACATGCTGCGCTTCCAGATGGCGTACCTGCAGATTCCGGACGCTATCGAAAACCTGCTCGAACACGCAACGACGATTCCGTGGCTGATGCTGCTGTACATCAACATCATCCAGGTGTTCCTCGGCACGTTCGTGGACATGGCCGCGCACATCCTGATCACGACGCCGCTGTTCCTGCCGCTCGCGATGCACTACAACGTTGGCCCGGTGCAGTTCGGCATCATGATTCTGCTGAACTGCTCGCTCGGTCTCGTGCACCCGCCGATCGGCTCGGTGCAGTTCATCGGCTGCGCGATCGGCGACGTGTCGATCGGCGAAACCACGAAGATCGCATGGCCGTACTACCTCGCGATTTTCAGCGCGATCAACATCGTCACGTATTTCCCGGCATTCTCGACCTGGCTGCCGAGCGTGATCGCAGGACACCCGGTGTTCTGATGTTCTGAGGTTCCAGATAAAAACGGCGCGGATTTCAAACTCCGCGCCGTTTTTGCATTTGCGTCAGTGAGATTCAACCAGATTCAGCCGAACCGCACGCAGTAGATCGGCGGCAGATGGGCCGACACCAGATTCCAGCTATCGCCACCATCGGCCGACGTCCATAGCCCGCCTGTCGTCGACCCCATCGCGAGGCGCGTGCCGGTTGCATCGACGGCGAGTCCATGCCGGTACACGAGGTCGTAGGCCGGTCCGTGCGGCAATCCCTTCGACAAACTCTCGAACGTCCGCCCGCCGTCGCGCGTGCGCGTGACGACGAGGCGCGCGTCCACCGGGTACCGGTACTGGTCCTTTACCGCGGGGACGAACCAGGCCGTGTCGGGGTCGCGCGGATGCACGGCCACCGCGAAGCCGAAGCTCGATGGCTGCGCCTCGACGCGATGCCAGCTTGCCGAGCCATCGGTCGAGCGGAAAATCGCGCAGTGATGCTGCGCCCACAGCACGTCCGGGGCCGAGGGGCTTTGCACGACGCGATGCGGGTCCTGCGTGTTCGCGTCGCCGCGCAGCTCGGGCGGCATGTAGTCGGCGACCATGCCCTCGGCCGTGAGCCGCCAGGTCTCGCCGCGATCCGCGGTTTGCCAGACGCCGCCGCACGAAATACCGATCGTGACGTGGCGGCTGTCGCGCGGATCGACCATCACGGAGTGAATCCCCGGTGCGTCGTAGCCGCCGCCGAACCATTCGCGGCGCTCAGGACGGTCCCATAGCGAGCGGTTGAGGGTCCAGGTACTGCCGCCGTCGTCGGAGCGGAACAGGCCGCCTGGAATCGTGCCGGCCCACAGCACGCCGGGTTCGTCCGCACCGCCTGTTTCGAGCGACCAGATTTGCTGGAGCGTCCAGGGAACGGGCGGGCGGCCGGCGGGGTCGGCATTGCCGTCCGGGTTGGTGTCCGCTGGGCGCGGCTCGTCGGCCGGTTGCGGCGGATAGACGGGAGTCGCGCATTCCTCCCAGTTCTCGCTGCCCGCACGGCGGCGATGCAGCTTCACGCCGAAATGGCCGAGATTGAGCGCGGCGTACAGCGTGGCGTCGCGTGAATCGGCCAGCGCCATGCTCACGGGTTCGCCCGCGAATTCGGGCGTGCCTGACGTCCAGCCATCCGCGCCGTCTGCATGCATGACGAACAGACCCTTGCGGGTTGCGACGAGCAGTCGATCGCTCATGTTGGCTCTCTCCTCGGGAGCGGGCGCGCCCCCGTGCGGTGGGTGTGGTGTGCCGGGCGTCCGTTCATCCGCCGCTCATCCGCCAGACAACGCCTGCACGACGTAGACACGGCTCGTTTCGTTAAGGGCGTCCGATAAATGCTCGCGGTCGCGCACGGGCCTGCCGTCGACGAACACGGCCAAGTGGCGGCGCAACGCGCCTTGATCGTCGAGGATGTAGCCGCGCAGCCGCGGTTGCTCGGTGAAGACCTGATCGAGTGCGGCGCGCAGCGTGCGCGCGTCGGTCTCGCGTTCGGGCGTCGCGACGTGCCGCTGGATCGAGGCTGCGAAGAATAGATGCGCCATGGCGGGAGAGGCCGGCGGCTAGGGGTGGGAAGAAGCTTTCTAGTGTAGGCGATTCGCGCGGCGTTTTGAGCCGCAAAAGAAAAAGCGCCCGCGAAGGGGCGCTTTCGACTCCGGTCCGGCGCGCTGGCCGGACCGCCTGCTATCGGCGGCGATCGATGGCTATCGGCGCGTATCAACCGCCGCGCTTGCCGCGCTGTTCCACCGGCGTGAAGTCGATGCTCGCGAAGCTGCCGCCCTGGTAACGCTGGCCGACGGCGTCGAGCGGGTTCTGCAGCTTGAGGATCTCTTCGGCGTAGTCCTCGGAATTCTGCTTCGGCTCATAGCCGAGACGCTTCGCGTCGTCGTTCGCGCCGTTCTGGACCCAGTAGCTGCGCGTGTTGTTCGACACGCCCCACACCACGGCGAAGCCGATGTCCGGCACGTTGATGATGCGGTCGATCATGTGCATCAGGTCTTCGTGACCGAACCACGTGCTCAGATGGCGGAATTCGGTCGGGCGCGGCAGGCAACTGCCGATGCGCACGCAGACCGTCTCGATGCCGTGCTTGTCCCAGTACAGACGCGCGAGCGACTCGCCCCACGCCTTGCTGAGGCCGTAAAAGCCGTCCGGGCGGAATGCGCAGTCGAGGTCGAGCTTGTCTTCGACCGGGTACATGCCGATCGCGTGATTCGAGCTTGCGAACAGGATGCGCTTCACGCCGTGGCGACGCGCGCCTTCATAGACTTCGACGAGGCCGCGCAGATTGTTCTCGATGATCTCGGGCAGCGGGCGCTCGACGCTGGTGCCGGCCATGTGGATCAGCACATCGACGCCTTCGAGCAGTCGGTCGACCACTTCCGGCTGACGCAGATCGCCGTGCATGACGTCTTCGCCTTCGAACAGCGGGACGAGCGGCTTCGAGCCAGCCGCCGAGCGCAGGTTCACGCCGCGCTCGTGGAGCGCACGGCGCAGGAAGGTGCCGAGTTGGCCGGCGGCGCCGGAAAGTGCAACTTTCTTCACAGTGGTGTTCCCCAATCGTGCCGACGGCGTCCCGGTGTCGAGCCAGCCATCGCGAATGTCATTAAGTCGTCCATTCTATGGGTGGTAAAGTTGTAAAGCAAATCCGCTGTGGATCGGTGTTTTCCCTGGTGCCGGGCGGGTTGCGCGTTTCGCACCCGGGTCGCTCAGTATCGGAACGGCGGGGACGGAACGGCAGGACCGCATCGGCGGGCCGGTCGCGCGCAGCGGGTGCTGCAGGTGCGCAGGTTGACAATTAATTGGTTGTATTACAACAATGCGGCACGTAGCTTGCCTTCGATGGTGTTTCGTAAGGCGAGGCGACGCTCGCGGCATCCGACGAGTGGCGCAAGACTCAACCCTCTGCGCAGTCCATCCTGATCGCGCAAGGAGCATCGCGTAATGAACGAAAAATCGAACGAAAAAGCAAACATGCCGGTGGATCACCCGCCGGTTCGGCCACTCGAGGCACATAACGCACGCCGTTCGTCGACGGGCGAATGTCCGATCTGGCGACCGGAAGAGAATGCGCTGTACTGGGAGGATATCCCGGCGCAGACGCTCGTGCGCTACGAACTTGCGACGGAGCAGCGCACCGAGTGGCGTTTGCCCGAGCGCGTCGGCTGCTTCACGTTCGCACGCGACGGGAAGGTGCTGGCCGCGCTCGAAACCGGCCTGTTTGCGGTGACGCTGCACGAGCCCGATTCGCGTGACGCGGGCGTGGGCATCGGCGCGGTCGACGTGCGCCCGCTCGTCGCCGTCGCGCACGAAACCGGCAACATGCGCTTCAACGACGGCCGCTGCGACCGTCAGGGCCGTTTCTGGGCCGGCACGATGGTGCAGGACGCGCCGGCGGCGAATCCGGCGGGCAAGCTCTATCGCTACACGGCGCAGGACGGCCTGTCCGCGCCGATCGTCGACGGTCTGTGCACGCAGAACGGGCTGGCCTGGTCGCCGGATGGCCGCACGATGTATCTCTCGGACTCCTATCCCACGAGCCGTCTGATCTGGGCTTTCGACTACGACACGGACGAAGGCGTACCGCACAACCGCCGCGTGTTCGCCGATCTGCACGACTACGCGGGCCGTCCGGACGGCGCGGCCGTCGACGCCGACGGCTGCTACTGGACCTGCGCGAACGACGCGGGCCTGCTGCTGCGTTTCACGCCCGACGGGCGGCTCGATCGCAAGGTGGCGGTGCCGGTCTCGAAGCCATCGATGTGCGCGTTTGGCGGACCCGGCCTCGATCTGTTGTTCGTGGCAACGATCTGCCCGCCGCAGGTGGGCGACGGCGACGGCCTCGTGTTCGTGCTGGAGACGGGCGTGCGCGGCTTGCCCGAGCCGATGTTCGACGGCGTGCTTTAACTCTTTTCAGGCTCATCGAATCAACATGCCGAAGTTTCAGGACCAGGACGTCATCGAGATCGCTCGCGGCGCATCGCGCCTGCTGTTCGCACCGCAGGCGGGCGGGCGGCTGCTGTCGTGGCGTCTCGACGGGTCGTCCGTGATTCACTGGCCCGAAGTCGCCGACTGGAGCCAGCCGGCGCTCGTACGCGGCGGCAATCCGCTGCTGTTTCCGTTCATCGCGCGCCATCGCGTGGATGGCGGCGAAGTCGGCTGGTGGCGCGACGCCGAGGGCGTCGTGCGCCCGATGCCGCTGCACGGTTTCGCGCGCGACCTGCCGTTCGACGCGCAGGTGTCGCCGCAGGGCGACGCGATCCGCATGACGCTCGAAGACAGCGACGCCACGCACGCGCGCTATCCGTTCGGGTTTCGCTTCGTGGCCGGGTACCGTCTCGTCGACGAGGCGACGCTCGACGTCGATCTGACGACGTCGAACACGGGCACGACGCGCCTGCCGTACTACGCGGGCCATCACTTCTATTTCACCGTGCCGCACGACAGCCGCGGCGAATCGACGCTGTCGCTGCCGCGCACGTTCGCGCGTCATCAGCGCCCGGACGGCACGCTTACGGATCCGGTTGTCGGCGAGCCGCGTTACTTGTTCGACGACCCGCAAATCCACGACCGGTTTCATTGCCTCGACGGCACGCCCGGGGTACCGGTGCGCATCGATATTCCGGCCTTGCAGCGGACCATCGGAATCGACCTGCAGCGCCCGGGCTCGGTGCCCTGGTATGCGGTGACGTCGTGGACGCTCGCGCCGGAATCGGACTTTTACTGCGTCGAGCCGTGGCTTGGCCTGCCCGATGCGATTCATCACGGACTCGGTTTGCGCTGGCTCGAACCGGGCCAGACTGAAACCGCATCGTTGCGAATCACGGTGGGCACGAGACGCTGAAAATCGGCTCGCGCCCCATGCGTGACGGGTAAAACGCGCCTGCGGGCGAGCCATATGACTTACAATTCATGACACCCCAGACAACCCGAAGCGTACGTCTCACCATGGCTGAGCAGAAAGCGCCGAACATGCCGGCGCGAATTTATAGCGATATCCTCAATCGCATCATCGAGGGCGAATACAAGGAAGGGGAACGGCTGCCGACCGAGCACATGCTCGCGGAGCGTTTCGCGACCTCGCGTCCGACCGTGCGCGAAGCGCTTGCGCAACTGCGCGCGGACGGCATCATCGCTACGCGCCATGGTTCCGGGACGACGGTGATGCGGCGCCCCGATCCGGACGTACGCCGGTTCGCGCCGCTCGAAACGTTGTCGGACATCCGGCGCTGCTACGAATATCGGGTCGTCGTGGAGTCGGGTGCAGCGGCGCTCGCGGCACAGAAGGCCGAGGACGCCGACGTCGAAGCGATCCAGCGCGAGTGGGACAATCTGCAGGCGATTATCGAGACCTCGGGCATCGGCACGACGGACGACTTCGCGTTCCACCTTGCCGTGACGCGCGCGTCGAAGAACCAGTTCTTCATCACTGCGCTGTCGGCCATCCAGGAGCAGATGGTCTTCAGCATGAACCTCTCGCGTAATCTTTCGCTCGTGAAGTCGATCGAGCGGCAGCGCATCGTTCAGCAAGAACACCTCGAAGTGCTCGAAGCCGTCCGTGCCCGCGACGCCGATCGCGCAGCGCGCGCGATGCGCGAACACCTCCAGCACGCGGTCAGCCGCATGTTCGGATCCTGATACGCTGCTGCGCAGCCCGCTGCATTGCCAGCGGTGCTGCGCCTGGCGAATTCATCGAGGCACATCGCCTCAAGCAAATCTGATTCTGTCGATGATCATCGCGCCCGTTATGGGACGCGATAGCGCTTGCGTGCTCGCGCGAGATGCGGATGCTGCGCGCAAAACAACACGGGCCGTTCCCGCTTGCGCGGAAACGGCCCGATGTCCGATGCCGAGATATTCGGTAGATCTAAGACTTAGGCGGTCTGCTTGGCAGCGCGCGAAGCTTGCGCTGCTGCCTTCGTGGCGGCTTGGGTTGCAGCCTGGCCAGCGGCCTGCAGATTGCTCTGCGCGATTTCGACGGCTTGCTTCGTTGCCTTGTTCACCGTATCGAAAGCGGTGTTGGCCGCGTCGACAGCGGAGCGGAATGCCGCCACAGCGGTTTCCGAACCGGCCGGCGCATTCTTCGCGGCGTTCTCAGCGAACGACTGCGCGGCTTGGCGCTGCTGCTCGAACTGCGCTTCGGCGGCGCGCACGAATTCTTCACGCGTAGCCGACACGATCTCGTAGACAGCGCGGCCATACGCGGCGGCCTTGTCCGTGGCCGGCTGTGCGAAGTCGGCCTGCAGCGCGAAGAACGCTTGCGGATCGGTGGCCTTCAGCAGGGCTTGGGCACGCGTTTTGGCTTCCGCGAGGTTCGCGCGAGCGGTCTCGTGATTGAGTTCGGCGAGCTTGACGGCGCCTTCGAGCGCCTTGCTCGTGAGACCGAAAAACGTCTCGAGATTGGCTTTCTGGGTGGCGGCGAATTGTTCGGGCGTCGGCAGATTCATGTCTTCGTTCCTGATGGGGATCCGGCACGGCCGGTTCCGATTGGAAAAATGAGAAAACTTTCGTATGGATCGCCGGCTCACGAATTGTGCAATGCAGCAATCACGGCTTCATAATAGCGCGTTCCAGCCGCATGTCAAGAACAATTTGTGCGTCGCACCAATTCGACAACGGATTGATTTGTATGCAGAAACGGGTGCCGCAGAAGGCGAGGGGCGACACCCGGGGACGCGTTAGCGGTTGCCTTCCAGCAGATCGTTGAGCAGCTCGTCGAACGCGGCTTGGGCGTCTTCCAGTTCCTGGAGCGCCGCATCGAACGTAGTGAGGGCGAACTGGGACGGACGACCGTCGCCGGCGGGGGGGAACTGCGACTGCAGTGCCGCGAACGTCGTCTTTACGCGCTGCGTGGCGGCGAGAACGCGCTCCATGGCTTCGGCTTCTTCGGCTCGTGCCTGTTCTGGATTCATCGAAAGCTCCGTTTGGGATGGGATTTATTGGGATGCTGGGACGCTCAGGGGACCGGCAGGCCGCGGTCGGCCTTGACTTCTCGCAGTGATATGGAAGATTCCACCGATGTTACGCCCGGCAGGCAGCGCAACTGATCGCGTATGAACGTGCCGTAGTCGTCGAGATCGCGCGCGACGATTTGCAGGATGTAATCGGCCGTGCCCGAAACGTTATGGCACGACAGGATACGCTCAATCGCACAGACCTCCCGCTCGAAGCGGTCCGCAAGCGAGCGGTCGTGCACGGCGAAACGCACGTGGACGAACGCCACGACACCGTAACCGAGCGTCCGGCGAGAGAGCACGGCGCGGTAGCGCTCGATATACCCGTCCTGTTCGAGCCGTTTGACCCGGCGCGCGCAGGGCGTTTCGCTCAGACCGACCGTTTCGGCGAGCCGCGCGTTGGGGATCCGCGCATCTTTCTGCAATGCGCCGAGGATCGCCCGGTCCAGTTTGTCGAGATCGTTCATGGCTGGGAGCGCGTTTCCTTTCTTTATGCGGAAATATTAGTGCATCACGCTAAAAGATGGGAGCCGCACGTGGAAAATCGCCTGAAATCGCTCCGTGGGTAGCGGCAACATAGAGCCATTTCCTCGCGAGGTCATCATGATTTCCGCTCACCTGTTGCTGATGTTCATTGCTGCGTTGATCGTCGTCTGTGCGCTGCCTGGGGCCGACATGGCGCTCGTGATGCAGACGAGCATGGGGCGTGGTGCGAAAAGCGGTTTTGCGGTGGCATCCGGGCTGGGTGTGTCGCGTGCGACGCACGTGACGCTCTCGGCCTGCGGTCTTGCCGCGCTGCTGCACAACGCTCCGTGGCTGTATGAAGTCGTGCGTTATGCCGGTGCCGCCTGGCTGGTCTGGATCGCCGTACAGATGTACCGGGCGCCGATGTTCGTGCTGCCCGGCGAAACGGCGACATCCGTCGCTCGATCGCACAAAGCGGACTTCGTGAAAGGCCTCTTTACGAACCTGCTCAATCCGAAGGCCTTGTTGTTCTGCTCAGTGCTGCTGCCGCAGTTCATCCGGCCGCAGGCGGGGTCGGTGTGGCTCCAGGTGCTTCAACTGGGCGTCCTGCTCGTCATCGTGTGCGCACTCTTCGATGTGATCTACGTGCTCGGAGCCGCACGCATCGCGAACTGGTTGCGCAAGCATCCGCTCGCGCAGACCGTGCAGAAGGTGGCGTTTTCGTCGGCGCTGATCGGCTTCGCCGTGCGGCTGTCGCTGGACTAAAGCGGCGGCGCGCAATGCGCCGCCACGCTCACCGCCGACGTTGTTGATTACTGGTTCGTGTGCGCGCCGAGGTAGTCGAGCTTGCCGACTTCCACACCGTTGTGACGCAGGATGTCGTAGGCGGTCGTAATGTGGAAATAGAAGTTGGGCAGCACGAACGCCAACAGGTAGTTGAGACCCGAGAATTCAATCGGGCCGCTGCGCATCTTGAGCGTGATCTGACGCGCTTCCGTGCCGTCGAGCTGCTGGGGCTTGAACGTCTTGAGATAGTCGATGGTCTTCTGGATGCGCGCGTGGAGATCGTCGAATGTGACTTCGACGTCTTCGAACTTCGGCGCCTCGACGTCCGCGAGGCGCGCGGCGCAGCCCTTGGCCGTATCGGTGGCGATATGGATCTGGCGCGAGAGAGGCAGCATGTCGGGGAACAGTCTGGCGCCGGTCAGCACGGTCGGATCGATCTGCTTTTCGGCCGCATACGCCTGCGCTTTGCCGATGATCGCCTGAAGGTTGGTAAGGCCGCGGACCAGAAGCGGTACCGACGCTTGATACATGGTGATGGACATGGAGGTTCCTCGTTTCTTCGATTGGGCACGTCGCACTACGCGCCGGAACTGACCGGCGAATTATTATGCGCCATCGATCGGGCCGTTGCCATTAATCGACTGGACGATCTTGCGCGAGCATCGCGCACGGAGAAAAAGTCGCCGACGTGACATCGTTGTGAATTTGCATCATCGGGGCGTGCAGTGAAATCATATAAATAGGAATGCAGATTAATTTTTCTGCATCGGCGCGGGGACTTGCGTGCGATAGGGAACCTGTCAGCCGGGGCGATGCGTGCTCGGCGTAACAATCGAAAGGATTATTACGTGCGTTACATTGCGCCACGGAGGTTTCTGATGTGTTGTAATTGCCGGGCGTAGACAATCATTCGCATCGCATGGTGCGCCTCCCCATGAACGCAGAAAAGGCGGAAAGACGTCGCATCGTGCGCCACATCGCGCCGCTGTTGCTCGCGGCCAGTGCGGCACACCCTCTGATCAGCCGGGCGCAGAACCCCCGGTGGCTCGATCCGCACGTGACGCAGCAGTCGATTGGCAGCACCATTTGCCGTCCCGGTTATGCCGACACGGTGTCGCCGCCGTTCGGCCAGTCGATGGCGATCAAGAGCCGTCTGCTGGCAAAGCGTGGTATCGATGCCGGCGACGCTCCCTCCTACGCACTCGACCGGCGCGTGCCGATCGTGCTCGGCGGTTCCCCTGACTCAGAGTCGAATCTCGACCTGCTGCCTTGGGCCGGCCGTGGCGGCAAGCGCCGCAAGGTGCTGTTGACCGTGCGGCTCAAGCGTTGCGTGTGCGCGGGGCGCATGTCGCTGGCGAAGGCGCAGGCTGAAATTGCCGGTAATTGGGTGCACGAGTACGGTCGCCTCGCGCGCATGGCGTGCGGGGACCCCGCTTCGTCCGATATCGCCGCCTCTACTGATGATGCCCCGTGAATGGACAGAATCCCCACTCAACCGGACCGCGATGGGTGCGCGGGGCGCTCACGACAATATGACGCAGTGCGGCGAACGACCATTCGGAATATCCTGATATAAGTCAAGGAAAAGGAGGTGCAAGATGTTGGTGTCCACTCTGCTGGTGCTCTCGGTTGCTGTCGTGCTCGGCCGCGCAACGTTCAAGCAGATGCGTGCGCGGGCCCGTCTCCAGCCGGTGCGCGTCCGTGCGGATCGCCCCCGCCGTCCTTGGTAAGCTGCCATGCACCTCTTCGTCTGGAATCTTCCGCCGACCTGCACTGAGCAGGAAGTGCGCGAGTTCTTCGAGCGCGAGCTCGGCCACTATGCAAAAGGCGTGACGGTCTACGACGTCGGTACGCCGAACGCCCACGCGGATCTCGAGCTGAGTGGCGACGTTCCTTACATCGCCGAGGCGGCGGCGCGCGAGCTTCAGGGGCGCATGTTCGAAGGGGTGGCGCTC
>Ga0131853_10023827_pt1 | contig 11049 bp, 9 predicted proteins | sample TergutLab28metaG_FD_92764 | JGI IMG/M metagenome (GOLD analysis project Ga0131853, IMG submission 92764) | Labiotermes labralis P1 segment gut microbial communities from Petit-Saut dam, French Guiana - Lab288 P1 (version 2) (version 2) | ecosystem: Host-associated > Arthropoda: Insects >...
ACCCGCCGCGCAATCTCTCGCCCCCACCGGCACCCAGTCCCTCGTCGAGTCCCAGCCCGTCGCCGAGCAGCAGCCCGAGCGGCGCCCTCTCCACCGCACCCGCCCCGGTCGCCGAGCCGAGCACCGCCGGCACCACGACCGATCCGCAGATCGCGGCGGCCCGGCAGGCCGCCCAGACCTGGCTGGCGGCGTTCAAGCAGGCGACAACGAACCGCGAGGTCCTCTCGCTCCCGTACGGCGACCCGGACCTGTCCGCGCTGGCGGCCCACCTTCCCACGGCGTACGCGACCGCCCGTGCGCAGGCGGACGCCGTCTTCCACGACCTCAACATCGCGAACACGCCGGTCGCCGCACCGCTGAGCGGCTACCTGTCGCCGCAGGCGCTCGCGATGGTGGGCTCCAGGACGCCGGTCCTGCTGGGCTCCCAGGCGGTCTCCGGCAACTCCTCGGGGCAGGTCTCCCTGAACGGGACGCTCCTGGACGTGCTCGCCAGCAAGGCCGCCGAGGGTGGTCCCCTGCCGGGTGATCCGCTCGCGTCCGTCGCACTGCGGCAGCGGCTGCTCGCGGAGGCAGCGCTGCGCTATGACAAGCCCAACCAGCCGCTGGTGGTGGCGCTGCCGACGACGTGGATCCCGCCGAGCAACGGCCTGGCGTTCTCGCACTCCTTCAACGAGAACTGGGTCGACGTCGAGTCCTTCTCCTCGGCCGAGTCGACGGCGGTGCCGACGCCCATCACCGCCCGGCAACTCGTCTATCCCGAGCCCGAGCTCAACGCGCAGGTCTCACCGGAGACCCTGTCGGCGGTGCGCCACCTGATGCTCGCCGGCACCACTCTCAACAACGTCCTGCCAGACCTTCACACCGTGGCTGCGGAGGTGGCGGCCCAGGCGCTGACCAGCACGTCGTACGCCGCCCGGGGCGGTGACGACGGGGCAGCCGCGCTCGCCCAGCAGAACATCGAGTCGCTGCTCTCCCAGATCCACATCATCCCGCCGACCGCGGTGACGCTCTCGAGCGCGAGCGGTCGCTTCTCGGTCACGGTCGCCAACGACATGCCCCAGCCGGTCTCTGTGCAGTTGCGCGCCCACAGCGACGAGGGGATTGCGGTCTCCGGTCCCGAGGAGCTGCGGATCGCCGCGGGGGACACCACCGCGGTGCTGCTGACCGCGGACGCACATACCAACGGCGTGCACCAACTCACCCTCGAGCTCGTCGACTCCACGGGTCACCGCGTCGGCCAGGCGGTCCGGTTCCCGGTCCGCTCCTCGGAGGTCAGTGGCACGATCTGGCTCTTCGTCGGCGTCGGGGTGGGGTTGCTCTTCATCGCGATCGTGGTCAGGCTCGTGCGCCGCGTCCGGTCGACCCGACGAGCCAGCCACGCGGAGGTCATGTGAGCCACGTCGCGACCCAGACCCAGACCCAGACCCGGTCGGTGCTCTCCAGCAGTGCGGTGATGGCCGCGGGCACGATCGTGTCCCGGGCCAGCGGTTTCGTCCGGACCGCGCTGCTGGCCGCCGCCATCGGCTCGACGCTGCACGCCGACGTGTTCAACCTTCCGAACACCGTCCCCAACATGCTCTACATCCTGGTCGCGGGCGGCGTCTTCAACGCCGTCCTCGTGCCCCAGCTGGTGCGGGCGATGCGGACCCATCTCGACGAGGGCATCTCGTATGTCGACCGGCTGATCACCCTGGCCGCCGCGTTCCTGCTCGTGGTCACGGTGCTCCTCGTGGTGGGAGCACCGTGGCTGATGCACCTGTTCCTGCATGGGGACTGGTATTCACCCCACCGGGCCGCCGAGCTCTCCTCCGCGATCGCGTTCGCGCGGTGGTGCCTCCCGCAGATCTTCTTCTACGGGATGTTCGTGCTGATCGGGCAGATCCTGAACGCGCGTGGCCGGTTCGGGCCGATGATGTGGGCGCCGATCGCCAACAACCTGATCTCGATAGGGATCCTGATCGCGTACATGGTGGTCTGGGGCCACACGAACTCCGGTGGCTACTCGACCGGCCAGCAGGTGCTGCTGGGGCTGGGATCCACTGTCGGCATCGCGGCGCAGTTCTTCCTTCTGCTGCCGTCGCTGCGGGCGGTGGGCTACCGCTGGACCCCGCGCTGGGACTGGCGCGGCACCGGGCTGGGCCACACCATGCGCCTGGGCATCTGGACGGTCCTCTTCGTCGTCGCCAACCAGGTCGCCTACACCGTGGTCGCCTCGCTGGCCTCGGGCGGGTCCGCGGGTGGCCACAACTCTGCCGGCTACACCGTCTACTCCAACGCCTTCCTGGTCACCCAGGTGCCGCATGCCGTCATCACCGTCTCGCTGACCACGGCGGTGCTGCCACGGCTCTCCGCCGCGGCCGCCGCCGGGGACTACGGGGCGCTCGCCGGTGGCGTGGCCAGCACGCTGAGGTCGGCGATGGCCATCGTCGTACCCGCGGCGTGCCTTCTGGCCGTGCTGGCCACCGACGTCGCCCACGTCCTCTTCGGGTACGGCGCCTCGCGCAGCGTCTTCCACCTGTACGCCGCGCCGCTGGTGCTCTTCGCGCCGGGAATGGTCTTCTTCACGATCCACTACGTGGTCCTGCGCGGCTTCTACGCCGTCGAGCGCAACCGCACTGTCTTCTATATCCAGTGCGCAGTCGCAGGGACGAACATCGTCGCCGCGCTCGTGCTGGTGCACCTGGTCACGGCCGACGAGATCGCGTCCGCCCTCACCGCGGCGTACGGGCTCTCCTTCCTGGTGGGCGCGATGATCTCGACGACCATGCTGCGTCGAGCGATCGGCGGCGCCGGGAGCGGACTGATCAGCTTCTACCTGCGGCTCGCGTTGATCACGGCGGTGGCTACCGCCTGGTCGGCGACCTTCCACGCCGCGCTGCTCACCTACGACCGGTCTCCCGGTCTGCTGGTCTCGCTCTTCCAGTTGGTGGCCGTGAGCGGGGTGTTCGTCTGCGTGGTGGCGCTCGGCGCGCAGTACCTCGGCCTGAGCGAGCTGACCTCGCTGTTCAGGCAGGTGGCGCGCCGCCTCCGGGTGGTCCGAGGCTGAGAGACTGAGTGCCATGGAGTCGACCCGTCCCGGAGACGTCCTCGCCGGACGCTACCGCCTCACTGATCTCCTGAGTGAGGCGCGGGACGGTCGTTTCTGGAAGGCCCAGGACACGGTGCTCGACCGGTCGGTGGCCCTGCACGTTCTCGCCGAGGACGATCCGCGGGCACCGCTCCTTCTCGACGCCGCCCGCGCCTCGGCCATCGTCACCGACCCGCACGTGCTGCACGTCCTCGACGCCGACCAGCGCGACGGCAGCGTCTACGTCGTCAACGAGTGGGGCGTCGGAACGTCGCTCGACGTCCTGCTCGCCTCGACCGGGCCGATCGCGCCCCGCCGTGCGGCCTGGGTAGCCGGCGAGGTCGCCGACACTCTCGCCTCCGCCCACGCCCACGGGACGGCGCACGGCCGGCTCAACCCCGAGAACGTCCTCCTCGGAGCCGATGGCGGCGTCCACGTCATCGGTCTCGCCGTCGATGCCGCGCTACTCGGCCTCACCGGTGATCGCCGGGCCGTCGATCTCGTCGATCTGGCCGGGCTGCTCTATGCGATGCTCACCGGTCGATGGGCAGGCGAATCGACCACCGCGGTGCCCCTCGCGCCGGTCGAGCGCGGGCGCGTTCTGCGCCCACGTCAGGTGCGCGCCGGTGTCCCGCGCATGCTCGACGATCTGTGCGACAGCGTGCTGGGGGGCGCTCCCGTCAGCGCCGCGGCGTTCGCCGCTCGGATGCGCGAGTACGTCGGCGACGCCTCGGACCTCTCCGCCGGCGTGCTGCTCGGCACCCTCACCCTCGGGTACCCCGATCCGGGGGACGGCGCGGCCGACCCCGCGATGGTCGCCGTCCCGATGCTCCCGGGGCAGGGAGCCCCGGGCGACGCCGATGCGCGCACCGGCACCGCCGAGCGGGCCGTCGGCGGCGCGGGGGCGCAGGATGGCCCGGGAGAGGACACCCAGGACACCCAGGACACCCAGGATCGCGGGGCCTCTGGCGGCTCGGACGAGGGACCCGCCACGGTCGCGGGAATGCCGTCGTTCGACGAGACGGGCGCCGACGGCGCGCCGTGGTTCTCGCCGCGACCCGACCGGCCGGCGCCGCCACCCGAACTGGAGGAGCCGCCGGCGCGGCCCCTGTTCGCCGACGAGCCACGTCAGCCGCGCTACGCCGAGCCCCCGGAGCCCGACACCGGCGAGGATCACTGGATCTTCTCCGCGCCGCTGGTCAACGTTGCCGAGGAGCCCCGAGACCCCGTGCCGGGCCGCAATTGGTTCCGGTTGGCGCTCGGCATCGCGATCGGCGTCCTCCTCGTGCTCGGCATCGTCATCGCCATCCACGGGCTGCACAACAACAAGACCGCACCTCCGGCGCCTCCCTCCTCCCCCGGCGCACACACCACGGGCGGCTCGCCGACGGCTTCGCCGACGCCGGTCACCGGCCTGCACGTGCGCGACTTCGACCCCCAGGGCAACCCTCCCTCGGAGTACCCCGAACTGGCCCATTACGCCATCGACGGGAACCCGGCCACGGTGTGGCACACGAGCAGCTACATCGACCAGCTCGGGAACGGGCCTCGGGCGCTGAAGTCGGGCGTCGGCCTGGTGGTCGACCTGGGGTCCTCGCACGACATCGGGACGGTCGACGTGACGGTCGGACCGGGGGCGCCGACCTCACTGTCCCTCTATGTCAGCAACACCAACCCCGTCGGCACACCGACGGGGACACCCGCAGCCCGAGTCAGCGGCTCCGGGAAGATCGCGATCCATCCCGCGCACGCGACCGGTCGTTATCTCACCATCTGGCTCACCGCGCTGCCCCGCGGCAGCGACGGGCAATACAGCGCTGTGATCGCAGAGGTCGCTGTGACAGGCGTGGCGACGTCCTAGCGCGAGCAGGTACGTCGAGCGGGCGCCGCGCGCGGGCGACCGGGCGTCGAGGTACGCCTGGGAATTCCCCTCACCTAAGATCGGTTGATCTGACCGCAAGGGCAGCACCATCGATTCGAAGGGTCCACGCATGTCGAGCGAGCCTCGCAATGTCATCGTCATCGGCTCCGGTCCGTCCGGCTACACCGCCGCGGTCTACACCGCACGCGCCGGCCTCGCGCCGCTCGTCTTCGAGGGCTCGGTGACCGCGGGTGGGGCGCTGATGAACACCACCGAGGTGGAGAACTTCCCCGGCTTCCGCGACGGAATCATGGGCCCGGCCCTGATGGACGAGATGCGGGCCCAGGCCGAGCGCTTCGGCGCCGAGCTGGTGCCCGATGACGTCCTCGAGGTGGACCTGATGGGCGAGGTGAAGGTCGTCAAGACCGCCACCGACACGTTCTACGCGAAGGCCGTCATCCTCGCGATGGGCTCCGGGTACCGCAAGCTGGGCCTGCCGAACGAGGAGCTGCTGTCGGGTCGCGGTGTCTCGTGGTGCGCCACCTGCGATGGCTTCTTCTTCCGCGAGCAGCACATCGCTGTCGTCGGTGGCGGCGACTCCGCGGTCGAGGAGGCGACGTTCCTCACCCGATTCGGCTCGAAGGTCTCGCTACTCGTCCGTCGCGACGAGCTGCGCGCGTCGAAGATCATGGCGGAGCGCGCGTTCGCCGACCCCAAGCTCGAGATCGAATGGAACAGCGTGGTCGAGTCGATCAACGGCACCGACCGGCTGGAGTCGCTCACGCTGCGCGACACCGTCACCGGCGAGACCCGCGAGCTGCCTGCGACCGGTCTCTTCATTGCCATCGGTCACGACCCGCGCTCGGAGCTGATCAAGGGCCAGATCGACCTCGACGACGAGGGCTACGTCCTCACCCGGACCGGCTCGACGGAGACCAACCTGCCCGGCGTCTTCGCCGCCGGCGACCTGGTCGACCACACCTACCGGCAGGCCATCACGGCCGCGGGCTCCGGGTGCGCCGCCGCGCTCGACGCCGAGCGCTGGCTCGCGGAGCAAGCCCACCTCACCGCCGCCCAGCATGCCGCCGAGGCCGAGGACGAGGTCGACTCCGCCTTCGCCTGACCCCGAGCGACGCCGCCAGGGAATGTCCCCGGTGCGGCGTACGTTCGGATCCACAGACCTTAGGTTCACCATCAACGAAGGGTGCCCATCGTGGCTGACAACATCTCCGCTGTGACCGACGCCGAGTTCGACGCGACGGTCCTCAAGTCCGACAAGCCCGTCCTCGTGGACTTCTGGGCAGAGTGGTGCGGTCCGTGCCGCCAGGTCTCTCCGATCCTCGACGAGATCGCCGGCGAGCACGGCGACAAGCTGACCTTCGTCAAGATGAACGTCGACGAGAACCCGGTCACCCCGTCCAACTACCGCGTCACCGGCATCCCGACGCTCAACGTCTACCAGAACGGTGAGCTCGTGAAGTCGATCGTCGGCGCGAAGCCGAAGGCTGCGCTGCTCAACGAGCTCTCCTCGTTCATCGGCTGACCGCCGAGTCGGGGGTTTCGGCCCTCCGAGTCGGGGGTTCTGGCCCTCCCAATCCGGGGTTCCGGCCCTCCCATTCGGCTGTTGTGGCCCGTGCCTCTGGCACGGGCCACAACTCATTTCTGCAGCTTCGGACGGCGGAAGGGCCGCCACTGCCGATTCGGTGGGCCGTAAACCCCGACTCGGCGGTGGGCAGGGGCGGGCGCCGGCGCGTGCTGGTGCTTGGGCCGTACGGCGCCCAGCAGGCGCTCCCACGCGACCTCGACCTCGTCGCGCCAGCTGATGGTGCTCTTGAGCTCCATCCGCAGTCTCGGGGCGGTCGGGTGCGGGCGATGGGTCTTGAACCCCACCCGGGCGAGGAACTCGGCCGGAGCCGCACATCGGCTGCCGTGGATCCCGGAGGCTGGTCCGACGTCACCGAAGGCCTCGAGCGCGCGGATCTCGCCCTTGCGCCCGCCGCGGCGTACGAGGTCGGCGGCAACTCCTTGCACGAGCATGCGGCCGAGCCCGCCGCCCGCATATCGGGGGTCGATCCAAACCGTCGTCAGGAGTACGGCGTCGTCGGAGACCGGGGCCGTCGGAAAGGAGTGCGCACCGGGCGCGTACCGAGGTGGCATGTAGATGGCGTAGCCGACCGGCTGCTCGTCGACCACCGCGATCCGGCCACAGGAGCCCCACTCCCGTAGGACCTCGGAGAGCACAGCGTCCTTCTGGCGTTCGGCCTGAGCGGCGGGAAGGCGCCGGCGGTGCACCGGGTCAAGCTCCCAGAAGAGACAGGCGCGGCATGGCGAGGTCAGTGCGGCATACCGGTCGAGCGTGAGCGGGACGATCCTGCGTGCCATGGGAAGCTCCCGGGTGGTCCGGAGACGCGTCCGCGGACCCAACGAACACCGCGAGGCGCCTGATGTCTCCATCCATCGTAGATCCGCACGCCGTCGCACCGCCTCGGCGACTCCATGACGAACGTGCGCGCCAGCCGGCGCGTCGATCTCCGGCCCGTGCAGTCTATCTCTTTGTCGACATATAGCTAAGTCGCTTTATTGATAGAGCGCTTAAGCGACTCAGATGGGTCGATCGCTCCGATTTCGCGGGTCCATGATGTCGACGATGCGCTGCAGGTCGCCCATCGTGGCGAACTCGATCGTGACCTTGCCCCGTGAGCGACCCAGATCGATCTTCACGCGGGTGTCGAAGCGGTCCGCGAGACGGTCTGAGATCTCTCGAAGGCCGGGAGCGGCCAGGCGCGGACGCTGCGAGGTGCGGGCCTGCTTCCCGTCGGTCTCACCCAGCGCCACCAGCTCCTCGAGCGCTCGCACGGAGATCCCCTCGGCGACGACCCGTTGGGCGAGCCGGTCCTGAGCCTCCGGAGCGTCCACGGCCAATAGCGCGCGCGCGTGCCCGGCGGACAGCACGCCGGCGCCCACGCGTCGCTGGACCGCAGGCGAGAGCTTCAGCAGGCGCAGCGTGTTGCTGATCTGCGGCCGCGACCGGCCGATCCGGCTCGCAAGCTCCTCGTGGGTGCAGGAGAAGTCCTCGAGCAGCTGCTGGTAGGCGGCCGCCTCCTCGAGCGGGTTGAGCTGGGATCGGTGGAGGTTCTCCAACAGCGCATCGCGCAGCATGTCGGTGTCGTCGGTCTCCCGCACGATCGCCGGAATGGTGTCGAGGCCCGCCTCCTGGGTGGCGCGCCAGCGACGCTCGCCCATCACCAGCTCGTACCCGTCCTCGACCTTGCGGACGACGACCGGCTGTAGCAGCCCGATCTCCTTGATGGAGTGGACGAGCTCGGCCATCGCCTCCTCGTCGAACACCTGGCGCGGTTGGGCGTGGTTCGGCCGGATCGTCGTGACGTCCAACTCGGCGAAATACGCCCCGTTGACGGGGTTCAGAGTGCTCCCGAGGCCGTCAGAGCCGATCTGAGCGCCGCTCGGACCGTGACCGGGTCCCGGCCCCGGCCACGTGCTGGAAGGCGCTCCAGCGCCATCCTGTGAGGTCGAGTTTTCGAGGTCGGCAGGTGATTCCGTCGGTCCGGTCGGGATCAGTGAGCCCAGGCCCCGCCCGAGGCCGCGCCGCGGCGCCGTCCTGCTCATGCTCTCGCTCCTCGTGCCGCGCCCCGTTGGGCGATCTCGCGCGCCGCTTCGAGATAGCTCAGCGCACCTGGTGAACCCGGATCGTAGGTCATCACGGTCTGCCCGTACGACGGCGCCTCGGAGACGCGTACCGAACGCGGGATGTAGGTGCGCAGGACCTGCTCGCCGAAGTGTTCCTTGACCTCCTCGGCGACGCCGGCGGCCAGCCGCGTGCGCGCGTCGAACATAGTCACGAGGATCGTCGATACGGCGAGCCCGGGGTTGAGATGCGCACGGACCATGTCGACTGTCTTGAGCAACTGGCCGAGCCCCTCGAGCGCGTAGTACTCCGCCTGGATCGGGATCATCACCTCGGCACCGGCGACGAGGGCGTTCAGCGTCAGCAGGCCGAGTGACGGTGGACAGTCGATGAGGACGTAGTCCCAACGGTGCTCGCCGGCAGTGGCTTCGTCCCCGACCCGCGACTCCGCGGCCAGCGCCTTCTTGAGGCGGGATTCGCGGGCCACGACGTTGACCAGCTCGATGTCGGCACCTGCCAGATCGATCGTCGCGGGGACCACCTCGAGTCCCTGGACCTCCGGGCACCCGACCACGACGTCGCTGATGGGCGTCCCGTCGACCAGCAGCTCGTAGGTCCCCGGCGTGCCCTGGTAGTGGTCGACGCTCAGCGCCGTCGAGGCGTTTCCCTGCGGGTCCAGATCGATGACCAGCACCCGTTGTCCCAGTTGCGCGAGTCCGGCGGCAACGTTGACCGTCGAGGTGGTCTTCCCGACACCGCCCTTCTGATTCGCCACCACGATGATGCGGGTGGCGTCAGGGCGCGGTGTAGGAGGACGCGTGCTCACGCTCTGGCGAGCGAGGAGCGTGTGCTCGGTCGCCTTCGCCAGCGGCGTCTCGTCATGCTCGGGAGCGGGGGAGTACGCCGCGAGGTCCCCAGCCGTGCGGACCGGGATGCCTCCGAGGGGCGTCGGTCGAAACTCGCCGGCTGCTCCTGTTTCACGTGAAACCTCGGGGGCGATGGTCGACTTCTGGTTCTGGTCCGTCATGTCCCTATCCTGTGGATGAATCGGCCGACGCTGTGGAAACCACGCTCAGCGCGGCGCCTCACACCGGTGGAAAACTCTGTGACCTACCGACGGCGCCTCGAACTATTTCGCGTTCCGCCGCGGCTCGTCCGACGTACCGAACCGCCGCGGGCAGACGGCAAAGATACCTGGGACGGATCCGCCCACGGAACCCGCACGGCGACAGTCGCCGACGCCAAGGTCTGCCCACCGAGAGTGATGACCTCGGGACGCCCGCAGCCGAGCTCCGACAGATCGCCCGACGCCTCGGAGATCTCTTCCTCGGCGGACGACCCCTTCATCGCGACCAACGCCCCCGTCGGCGCAACCAGCGGCATCGACCACTCGAGCAGTCTCGACAGGGGAGCGACCGCGCGTGAGGTGACCACGTCGAACACACGCGCACCGTGGAGCGCGTCCGCCCGGGCTCGAACGACCTCCACGTTCTCGAGGCCTAGGTCGCCAGCGACCTCGGCCAGGAACGTCGTACGGCGAAGGAGCGGCTCGATCAACGTTAACCGAAGATCGGGGCGGGCGATCGCCAGTACGAGGCCCGGCAGCCCAGCGCCCGACCCGACGTCGGCAACGGTCGCGCGCTGGGGGATGAGCTCGGCCAACACGGCGCAGTTCAGGATGTGGCGGTCCCAGAGACGCGGCACCTCGCGGGGCCCGATGAGTCCGCGGACCGTGCCGGGATCCGCCAACCAGCCGGCGTACCGCTCGGCGAGGGGGAGTCGTTCCACGTGAAACACCCGCCGCGCCTCAGGGGGCGCGGCGGGCGTCTCGACAGCGTCACTCACGAGCGATGTTCCACGTGAAACATCAGGCGGGCAGCACCACGACGTGGCGCCGGGGCTCCGCGCCCTCCGACTCCGAGGTCAGCCCGGCGGCAGCCACGGCGTCATGGACGACCTTCCGCTCGAAGGGCGACATCGGCTTCAGCGCCACCGCGGTGCCCGACTCCCGCACCCTGGCGATCGTCTCTTCGGCCAGGGCCACCAGCGTCGATCGGCGGTTCGCGCGGAACCCCGAGACGTCCAGCATCAGGCGTGAGCGCTCGCCCGTCTCGCGATAGACGGCCAGCCGGGTCAGCTCCTGTAGCGCATCCAGCACCTCGCCGTGGGTCCCGACAAGCTGCCCCAGGTCTCCGCCCACGATCGACACCGCGGCCCGGTCACCCTCGACGTCCATGTCCAGGTCGCCGTCCAGGTCTGCGATGTCCAGGAGCTCCTCGAGGTAGTCAGCGGCGATGTCGCCCTCTCGCTCGAGCAGCTTCACGCGGTCCACTTCGGTCACACCATCCGCAGCTGCGGTCGTCTCGTCGCTCACTTCGCCTTGCCGTCCTTCTTCGCATCGGTGGGGCGTCCGGTCGGTCGCTGGTTCGACTGGCGCTGGCTCTTGGACTGCCGCTTCGGCTGCTGACGCTGCGT
>Ga0131853_10023828_pt1 | contig 11048 bp, 8 predicted proteins | sample TergutLab28metaG_FD_92764 | JGI IMG/M metagenome (GOLD analysis project Ga0131853, IMG submission 92764) | Labiotermes labralis P1 segment gut microbial communities from Petit-Saut dam, French Guiana - Lab288 P1 (version 2) (version 2) | ecosystem: Host-associated > Arthropoda: Insects >...
ACATGAAATTGGTTACTAATAAATTTAAGTCGGGAGGGCTACATGAGAAGCATGTAGTGGCAACTTGGAATCTTGGGAACCATCTCAGCATTTGCTTATAGACACAGGGAAACCAAGAAAAACTTTGTCGAGGTGGCCGGTCGCAGGACCTTCCGAATACTGACTTCAAGCCAGCAGTCCGGCATCTAAAATAAAAAACAGCAATACACACACAGTACAGCAAATACACATAAGATAACTACAACAATACACACGGCCAACGAAAAACAATTACACATAAGACAACTTAAAACTAGCAACAAAACACACGAGACAAATTAGAATTTTACAACATGTACAGAAGGTAAAAACACCCAAGCAAGACAGTACTGTGTACAGTTTATTGTAATTGCTTTTTTTATTTTTGCTTTTTAATAGTGAAACCATAAAATGTTTTAAAGTTGAAACAGCGGTACGTTAATTTGTATAGACTCTATTGTTTTCACTGGAGATCTCCATGCCAGTTCATACCTGAGAATACCAGAAATTTGATAAAATATAATAATTTATTGCTCCAGTATACAGAGAAAATCTTCTATACACCAGCCAACTTAAACATATTCCATACAAACAGAGGAGATCACAATTAACAGTGAAATTAACGCTGTTTTCTATTTTCATTTTTAGGCATTTTCGCAAAATTGCGAAAAACGATTATTAGCTTCGTGAGCCTGCCTGTCCGTCTCTCCGTCCGTCCATCCGTCCGCATGGAAAAACTCGGCTCCCACTGAACAAACTTTCTTGAAATTTGATATGTGAATATTTTTTTTTTCTAAAATTTTCAACAAAATCCGACTTCCATTACAATTCGACAAAATTCAATGACGCTTTACATCAAAACCCAAGTCACTTTATGACCACATCTCGCTTAATTCTCTTAGGATGAGGAATATTTCGGAAAAAATGTGTAGAGAAAATCAAAACACGCATTTTATGTTTAAATCCCCCCTCCCAAAATCATGCCTTTTATGAAATAATGTGGAAAAACGTGGGACAGCCAGACAGACCAAACATGACAATCCAATAAGGGGGATGAACATTACATGCGGAATAACTAACGCTACAGACACACACTCAGAATATGTAATACACATTGCTTTTCCACTGCAAACATGGTTACACTAACGCGCCCCAGTACTACGTCATACGTGAACTGCTTGTCTTGTTATGTAACGTACAAGCCTGAAGATGATCAAAATATTGCCGAAACATGTAGCCATATAATGTCAGTTATAGAGGGTGATTCTGTCGCTAGATGCCCCAAACAATTGTCTATAAAAAATTATGTTAGTGAGATAATGACTTGCAAATTTATATACATATACCGGGAAATATGTAAAACAGGACCTGCTCAATCGATGCTGAAACTGGTATCCTTTCACATCCAAGCACATTTGAATGCGTTTCTCCAAATTCTGGAATACTTTTCCCAAACTGACGAAGTTGACGGCTTGAATCTCTTGGCTCATAGCGTCTTTGAGTTGTTCGATTGAGCGGGGTGTATTTTTGTACAATGTGCCTTTCAATAGGCCCCAAATAAATAAGTCGGCAGGCGTTAGATCGGGAGATTTGGGTGGCCAAATGTTTTCTTGAGAGAATTCTGTCTTGAAAAAAACTTTCAATTTCTCGCATGCTATCATTTGAATTGTGACATGTTGCACCGTCTTGTTGGTAAAACCCAATAGTTAGTTCTTCGTCCGTCAATTGATTGACGAATTCGTTGAATATTTGCAGGTAGACTTCCGTGGTAACTCTTTGGGGCCTCTAGCGAAAGAATCACCCTGTATAAAGGAATAAATGTGTTGATGGTAATTTTATGTTAGTTTACGCTACCACAGACATAACATTGCATCTATCGTGGAAGTACATGACGACTCTGGTAAGAAAATGTACAGTATGTGACCACAGAGGGAGATGCAATGGGAAGAAGCATGGGAAAGGGAATATTGGAGTGAACTGACGTAATAAATGTGAAGTGATTTTGTTTCGAAGTGAAATGAAGTGAAGTGATTTACGTTGAAGTTATTGGGGACAAAAGTGCCATGCACATTAGGGTGACCTTATGCTGAGGGTATTTGATTGTATTGTGACTATTTCATTGGTGTGTATCTGGTACTGTGGTTGTTGTAACTTGTTTTGTAATATCTGTGGGTGTGTGTGTGTATGTGTGGGTTTTGTAATGTGTGGGTGTGTGTATGTGTGGGTTTTGTAATGTGTGGGTGAATGTATGTGTGGGTTTTGTAATGTGTGGGTGTGTGTATGTGTGGGTTTCATAATGTATGGGTGTGTGTATGCTTGGGTCTTGTAATGTGTGGGTGTGTGTATGTGTAGGTCTTATAATGTGTGGGTGTATGTGTGGGTTGTTTTGGTAATATATGTATTTGTATTTACTGTGTTTTTGTATTGTTTCGTTTATGTATATTTATTCCTATTTGTTACCAGTGTAAGGATTACTGCCACCGAGTGAAAACTCAATTGCAGTAAGTAATAATAATAATATTTATCGCGCCGAGACGAAATACACGCAGATTGTCCCTTTTATCCTGTCCCTGATCACTGTATTTTTATCGCATGGCAAGCCTGTATCTACCTGGGACATACCGTAAACATCTGCCTCCTTCAGGTAATAAGCTAAGAGGTACGTTGTATAAGCAACACGCGTGAATAAACGCACTGCAATATCTGACTTTTGACACAAATACTCCACACAGTTGTGACGTGTGTCGTTAGAATATAAATGTTTGTTTTCGTTAAGGTCAGCACACCGTCACTTCAGTCAGTAAGGCAGCACGCCCACTGCTCTGTTCAACGACACTGAAGGGCAGTGCTCCAATTCCAGTGAACACACGTCATACTTACGTCACGGTTATGACACGTGGTCCCTAACTACTGCGCAGGCCCCATGTATTTTGTTTCTATAAAAACGCATCCCTGGACTCAGAGCGTATTATTCTTATTTTCAGATATTGCAAGGCCTATTAAAATAGGCCTGAAATGTCTACAGCAATACTATCGGTCGGTCTGTGACCATCTACCAGTATAACATTTCTCGTAATGGATTCAGCTTTCGTAACGTAAGACAAGTATTTATATAAAATGTATTTCCTTGCTTCACAGGTGCTGTGTTAATCTTGTCGTATTTATCACAGATTTCCGTTTCAAATCTGAAATATCGTAACGGAACCAAACTATGACCTATCCGTTCTACAGCCCGTAAATTGCCACCTTTTAGCACCCAGTACCACTGTAGATATAACCTCAAGTTCAGGCCCTCGCCTGTAGGCACTGCTGCTACTAATTATACTCACGTAAACAATTATGTTTAGAAAAACAATTCATTGTCAGTCATCCACATTAGTTGTTTACTTACCCATTCCATGGAGCACAGTCCTTGAGAAGCTAGTCAAGAAATTCCCCTCATTTTATGCAACCCGAAGTTTCATTACCGCATTCACAGGTGTCCGCCACCTGTCCCTGTCCTGAACCAGAACGATCCAGTCCATACCCACACATCTCGCTTCTTGTAGATCCACCTAACTACTATCCTTCCATCTGTGCCTGGGTCTTCCAAGCGGTCTCTTTCCCTCAGGTTCCACCATCAAAATCCTGTATACAGCTCTCCTCTTCCCATAAGAGCTACATTCCCACCCCATCTCATTCTTCTCGATTTGATCACCCAAAGAGTATTGGGCGAGGAGTAGAGATCATTAAGCTCTTCATGATGTAGTTTTCTCCACTCCACTGTTAACTCGTCCCTCTTCAGTCTTTATATTACTTTACTGTCCCTTGTCCAATTTTTATTTTCGTGCTTCCTTTTGGGTATTTGTTAATTTTACTTTCTGGTCTTAGACACTTGGTCGAATTTAAAATTTAGGTGTTTGTTTGTAGGTGTGTCTTTGGACTGCTTGGCTGCAGCTGTCTTTGTTACTTTCGTCAAACGCTTCTGGCGATGAACTGAAATAAATTACTTCTGCTAGTCCTGTGTGGATACACTGCAATAAGCGGAACACAAATAAACCAAGTTCATCTATGAAAGGAAAGAGGGTGAAAATGAAAGCAGACTTCCTCCCTCCAAGCAAAGAAACCGTAGAGCGGGTAAGGACGGAATTTGGACTTGATGAGCGGAGTATCAAAGAAGCTGTGGATATGCTCAAAGAATGGTTATTATTACAACCGCATCTACCCAAAGTGGGTGGTAAGTACGCAGTAGTTGAACACTTTATCTGTACCCTGTGCCACATTTCTTCACATACATGATTATCTGCATGTCTGACCAACTAATTTATTTGCTCGTAACAGCGCTTCTAAAATTGCAATGGCGTACTATCCTACCGTTGTTTCAACACAGCCATGTCTAGTCTTAACACAAAATAATTCCTTAAATGTAAAGGTAAAGGTCACCCCAGAACAAGCCACTAAATCTTATAATACAGGTATAACTCTAATTTCGGCCCTGAAATGGGGTGGGGCTGGTTGGTCAACGCCACGCTCCTGTCGCTTTACCGATAGAACCGATATCTATTTTACAGGTGTCTGGGGAAGACCAGTATGGGCTGCTGTGGAAAATTACGCACCCACGGGGATCGATCCCCGGACCGCTTAGGCCGTAGTAAGTTGCTATTCCGACTGAGTTATCCCGGTCCAAAACAAAAATCTTTAGGTCAAGACAAAGTGGATTCTAGCTGTAGGGCTTCTGCGTTGAATTCAGGAGGCTCCCATTCCGATACCGTTTGGGGCACGGACATTTTTTCATAAATATTTTGTTTATATGGAGACTGCGGTGGCACAGTGGTTAAGGTGCTGTGCTACAAATCGGAAGGTCGCTGGTTCGATCCCAGCTGGTGTCATTGGAATTTTGTAGTGACATATAATCCTTCCGATCGCACTATGGCACTGGGGTCGACTCAGTATCTAACAGAAATGAGTACCAGGAGTATTTCCTGGGAGTAAAGGCGGCCGGTGGGTAAGGCTGACAACCTTACCACTATCCTGTGCCGTTGTCACGAAGTCTGGGAACCTTAAGTTCTTGGAACCCTCTGGGCCACTCCAGGCCTGTAACGGGACTGCTTTATCTTTATTTTGTTTATATACAGTCATGACACCAACAAATGTACACAAGTATATATTAATGTAAGTATATTAGTATACATCTCTGTATATGTCGGTACCATTATTGTATGTATTCGCATAATGGTTATTTGCTCAGGCAAACGCCGGTAAAATAGTGCCGTAAATCGGACCACGGCAACGTCCACCCACGACCTTTCCTATTTATTATTCCCCTATCATTCTAATTTACACAGCTCCAACTACTGAAGATGTTGTTAAATAAACTGTAAATAATTTTTATAATATCCATCCGGTTGTGCTCAATCAGTCGCACAAACACACAGTCTCCCGTCTAACACAACACTTTTTAATCTGTTTAAATGTATATATCTTGATCGACATCGGTTTTCGTAGGCGCGTTAGAAGTCTTAAAAGTCTTTAAAATCGATCTAAATATGTAAGGTTAAACGGAAATTTAAAAAGTGCTGTGTTACGCTAGATTAGGTTAGGTTAAGTTAGGTTAGGTTAGGTTAGGATAGATTATGTTAGGTTAGTTTAGGTTAGGTTAGTTTAGCTTAGGTTAGGTTAGGTTAGGTTAGGTTAGGTTAAGTTAGGTTAGATTAGGTTAGGTTAGGTTACTTTAGGATAGGTTAGGTTCTGTGTTAGGAGTATTCGCGTGTTTTTATATAAACTGTAAAAAATGCTTCAATTTGTAGGTGACGTAGGTACAGACGTCTGTGAAATTATTTAAAAAAAAAAGATTTAAATTCGATCCTAGTTATTTTTATTATATGTAACTGGTTACGTGTTGCCTGGACGCAAATTTAGTATGTATTTTTCCGAATGATATTAACGCCCCGTGTGTCGTCCTAATCGATTATAATAATCTTATATTTTTGGAAGTCAAATTTTCAGGAAGTTAATGCGGGCGATGTACATATAACGTGAAGATACGGCGCGTTCGCTTAACTATTGTTATCGTGTAGAAGCAGGAGTGCCCTGTGTGTATCCTTCGATATATCTGAGATTCATAGGTAAGGGTTCCTTAAAAATTGGAGATGAAGAACCAGACATTCATAACCTCAACTCCAGATGGACACGTGTGGTGTTCTCCAACTCCTCTCTGTTTTACCTAAGGAGCAATACCATGCAGTATCCTGCTAAATGTGTCGACATCACAGACGTTCCATATTCTTTAAAGGAAAGAAAATTCTCCTACACCTAAACCTTCAGCCATTAAACCCACGGCTTAATTACTACAAAAGCTTATGTTTTATTAATGTTAGTTATTGTCCGTCTTACACAAGAATAAGATTTGAAATTATGTTATGTACAATTAATAAAGTTACATGTTTCAACCCCTTGTGGTCATCCTCAGGCTTATAAAATATGAATCATACAAGGTACATCTCAAGTGGTTACCTACGGGATCCCGTGGTTTACAGTTCGGTATTTATAAAATATATGTTTTAAAATTTGGTTAAAATACCGACGTACCTTGTATGATTCATGTTTTATAAGCCTGAAGATGACCCCAAGGGGTTGAAACATGTAGTTTTATTAATTGTACATAACTTTACATCATATTGTTGTGTAAGACGGACAATAAATAACATTGTTATATTAGCACAACGCGATGGAACACCCACAATTTATGTGTTATTATCATGTTTAATGAATATGGTTGCTGGATTAAACAGGAAGAGACAAAATCCAAATTTGGGTGATGAAATTTCGCATTAATCATTCTGAGCGAAGATTTAGTAGATCAAAACTTATCACGTTTGCAGTAACCTTGACTGTTGTATGTACGTAAAGATAAGTAACGTAAGGTAAAGTGCACCCTTGTACAGGTAGTGAGGATCTGTGCAGGCCGTGCGTCCCATAGCGGGAGTAGAGGTATAGCTCTACTCTTTCTTGACCATGACACTAGAAGGGTCAGCATCAGGCCACTGCCGCTCTTTACCCCCGGAAAAGACCCGGTACCCATTGTACAGGAGGCTGGGTGGGCCCCATGGCCGGTCTGGACAGGCGCGGAAAATTTCGCCCACATCGGGATTCGATCCCCGGACCGTCCAGCCCGTAGCCAGTCGCTATACCGACTATACCGACTACGCTACACGGCCCACGTTGTATATATGTAGTGGTGTACAAATACCAGTGGGCCAGGTTTGCCGGGGACACTAAATTTTGTAAGATGGCTTCTAAAAGTTTTGAGTCCTAACGCCACTATTCTGGCGCCCAGAATTTTGCGGTGGATCTTAGAATTTTTTAATTTCAGAATTCATGTATATATGTATTCATTAAATATTGCGTTTAACATTTCTCGTTATTTAGAGGGGTTTTCTGTTCGGCCTAATCGTAATTTCAGATTTTTATAAGAATACTTTTGTAGTTTCAGACGACGGCAGTTTGGAGCGTTGGATAATTCGCTCCAAGAACAGCCTGCAGAGAGTGAAGACCGCAATCGACATGTACTACACTGTGAAGACGTTGATACCAGAACTGATGTCTGGGTGGGACACGACAACAAAATGGTTCCGTGCCATAAATAAAGTCATGTGAGTTTCGGTATACAACAGATTTTAAACAAAAATATATACCGGGACCTTCGTTCAAGATGAGACCCCGGATTGGTTGTCCCGAAACGTCGGCAACTCTCAATCTACGCTGCGTGACGTCACAGAACAACAAAGGTCTCATTTACCTCGCTGATGAAGCCTGAAATCACACGAAATTTCTGTGTTCTGGTATGTGATGCCGTTCAGTCTGGTACATATTTAGCAACGTTAAAAGGCGAAGGATAAGAGAATGTAGGCAGTAGGACCATCCGAATGGCTGGATGTTAGATTCATACCAGAATACACGGCGTCACTTCCGAGAAAATATTTTAAGACGGAAATTAAAATATTTACATAAGATTTCTGTATCATGGGATGTTACTCCGTTCGGTCCGTCAGAAATTTCCCAACGTCAGCAAAAAAAAACGTGCTGCCTCCATACGTAGCGGGGGCGTTCGAGTTCCAATTTCGGAGTTGCGGCCGTGACATGACTGCTAACTGAATATCATGGATTATATTAACCTTTTGGCGCCGGAATTATTTTTTTAATTTTAGCACATCCTGTATATAAAATGTGAATAATACAGGAACCAAATACGTTAGAATTATGAAATAAACTGCATTTTGATGAGAAAAAAACGGAGAGTATATACCATGTTTAAAATACTCAGTACCTATATTTGTTGAATAAATATATAAAATGCAACTTTAGAGGTTAGCGGTGCGGTACGATCACTATAATTGGCATTAGGCGTCGAATGGTTAATAACGTAAGCCACATTTATAGGTGACAAAGGACGTCGAAATTCAGTTTCAAAGGCGAAATTATTTCAGTTAGCAGAATAGCGGCTTACCACAACGTGTCGGACTGAAATTTCTGAAACTTGTAACCATTTTTTTTAGCCAGCTTGTTGGCCGTACTACCAGCATTCAATTTTTCTCTGTTTTACAGTTGAAATTGTTGATAACCCACCATTTCGGAATTTTAATTCGGACCACCACTCTAACCCCCTTTCCCCACAAATAAGTCAGTCAATAACAGGTCAAATTTATGGTACAGATCATTAAGTTCCTCATTATGTAGATTTCGCCACTCCCCTGTTACCTCTTCCCTTTTAAGCCCAAATATTCTCCTCAACCCCCTATTCTCACCATCAGTCCGCGTTCCTCCCTCAACGGGAGCGACCAAGTTTCACACCCATACAAGACAACAGACAAATTCATAGTTCTGTGTACCTTAATCTTTATATTTTTGGATATCAACCCGAAAGATAAAGGATTCTGCACCGAATGATAGCAAGCATTTCCTGACCTCAATTTGCACTTAATTTCCTGCTCAATAGAATTTTGATTTGTTAAGGTTGTTCCCAAATGTTTGAATTCTTACTCCATTACAAAGGAACTATTATTCCCTTTATATTGTGACTTCGTCCTGCATTATATTATTATTATTATTAAATACGCAATTTCAATAGCCCAATAAGAACAGACCTCCCACACGATTTTACACCAAAAATTACTCACAGATGCATGTTAAATGAAACCACAACATACTTGGTTGACACATTCCCGTCCCCTTACGTATTTTCCAATACGGTATTAATTATGCTACCAAAGACAACCATACAGATCTAGTGTATTTTGTCTTGTATTATACAATAAAACAGGTTTGCGCTGTTCAAATCGGCCAAATGAAGCGCTGTTCATGGCAGTTCGTCCAGAATATACGATAAAGACGGTATACTTCTTCTTCACCGATGAAAAAATAATTCGCGACGTGATCTAGGAAAATAATTGGCAGTTCGACCTTCTTGTTGAAGTACTGAAATTGATGTGTCCACCGGACATTCTACATTAAAGTTATGGTTGAAATTATAGCCACCTTGAAATAAAGTGAAATTCCAACTTGATGCAACAATTCAATTTATTGAAGTTTCTTTTAGCTCGACATGTTTCGGGCGCATACGCCCATCATCAGGAGCACTAGATGTTAAGTTGCAGCATATGGTTTTCTGCACCGAGTTTTTGGACGGGTGGTGGTCTAGCGAGCCGCTGCGTAGGTCGTGTGTACGGTGCGGATGGTGCCGTTCGACTGCAGGCGCGCGCACGACACCATCCGCACCGTACACACGGCCTACACAGCAGCTGTCGAGACCACCACCCATCCAAAATCTCTGTGCAGGAAACCACATGCTGCAACTTAACATCTAGTGCTCCTGATGGTGGGCGTATGCGCCCGAAACATGTCGAGCTAAAGAAAATTCAATAAATTACATTGTTGCACCAAGTTGGCGTTTCACTTTATTTCATGATGAAGATGTACGGTCAAATAACCCTCAGATTATAGCCATCTTCTTCACGAAGGACATTAAGATATACACGAAAAGCGCCGACTATATCCTGTGCAAAACCGATGGACAAATATTGAGTCCTGTGTAAAAGAGTCGCCACTCAGTGGACATTGTATTGAATGTGCACTCGGTAGATCACCTTCACCGACATTCGCGGTAGCTGAAGATTGTTTCCTTATTCACAGAAAGTCCTTCGCCCGTATGGCGATAAGAGGCTGGTCGAAAACCCAAATATTTCTTCTTAGATTCTGTTAGGTGTGTTAGCAAACTTTTCGTGAAGGTTTGTTTGCTTGTTTTTGGCGCGACAGCCCCCCCCCACCCCACCCCAAACCCAGTGGGCCAGGGCCTCCTCATTCACGAGATTTCTAGATCACACATAACGACGCACCACAGTCGGTAGGACTGCTCTGGACGAGTGATCAGCCCGTCGCAGAGACCTCTACCTGACAACACACAACACTCACAACAGACAGACATCCATGCCCCCGGTGGGATTCGAACCCACAATTTCAGCAGGCGAGAGACCGTAGACGTACGCCTTAGACCGCGCGGCAACTGGGACCCGCAAAGGTACTGAACCAAGTTTGCGGAAAAGTAACTGCGTTACGCACTTGTACGATCGGGCAGCTTCAGTAACATACCCGATTGAATGTACCGCATAGTGTAAGAGCGGTATATCGACCAGGGCGGGCCTGTAACCAGACCATGAACCCAGCGGTTGCATTGGCTTCCAAGGCATACTTGCCATGAAGGCCCAGAGCGGGAGGAGGGGTATAGCTCTATTATTTCTTCAACCTCGGCGATAGATGCGGGTGATTGGCCAAAGCCTTACCCCCGGAAATAAGGCTCGTTAGCCGTTGTACAGAAGATTGGGTGGGACCCAGTGCCGGTCTGGACGGGTGTGAAAAACCTCACCCGCACCGGAATTCGATGCCGGTACAGTCCATCAAGTAGCAAGGCGCTATACCGACTACATTTTGATATTCTGCAAATTCATAGCGGGTGCATCGCAAACCAATGCACCTCCCCCCCCCCCAGGATACCGTCC
>Ga0131853_10023829_pt1 | contig 11048 bp, 4 predicted proteins | sample TergutLab28metaG_FD_92764 | JGI IMG/M metagenome (GOLD analysis project Ga0131853, IMG submission 92764) | Labiotermes labralis P1 segment gut microbial communities from Petit-Saut dam, French Guiana - Lab288 P1 (version 2) (version 2) | ecosystem: Host-associated > Arthropoda: Insects >...
GACACACACACACACACACACAAAGTTTTATATATTTAAATAGATAATAAAATCAGCAGAAATTATAATAAATTTAAAAAAAACACTCTCACACACACACACACACACACTCACTCACATACACAAATACACACACATACACACTCACTCACACACAAACACACACACATTCACACACCACACACACTCACTCACTCACTCACACACACACACACACACATACACAAATACACACTCACTCACTCACACACACACACACACACAAAGTTTGATATATTTAAATAGATAATAAAATCAGCAGAAATTATAATAAACATATCAGTACTTAGGAAATCTGTTGATTGCTATAGTCTTGTATAAACCATGACTTTCACAAGCAACAGGTACAAATCTGTGCCTACATGTACAGTAACTTCCACACTGTAATCCCTGCTAAATGTAGTTGATGAAGGGAATTTTTCTGACAGATACTTATTAAAATGCTTAAGAAAATAATGAGGAATTACATTACACAAACATAAAAGCTGGGACTTCTTAATGTCCATGTTAATCTGTCTGAAGCAATGGAACCAGGTGTTCAAAGTCTGAGATTAATCACTGAAATAACATGCCACGAAGGAACATAGGGATATGGGTAACTCAACACACAGCTCCATGCAACCTTCATCTCCCAACCAGATGGAGGTAAATGGTCAGTTCTATGCTGTGACTGCTTGTCCTCCAGACAAAGAGCCAAGAGTAAACTACAGGTTCCTCTCCCAGTACTTCGGTTTTCCCTATCAGAACATTCCACTAACTCTTCAAGTTCACATTTCATTCTACCAGATACTACCAACCATATACAGTTTTGGCAACTAAGAGTGTTGTTAAACGAAACACTTAATAAAAACTCTATTGACCATGTCCACTGCAGCTGGGACTTACAGAAGTCATAGTTCCCTTGTATAAAATACAATAAAATAACTGCAAACTTACATTTTCAAACAATTTAGCTGAACTACACATTATTATAACATACACACAATCCTTATATCACGAAGTGAAGCATAAAGTGACTTGCAAACACCGCAGTTCATTGCCATACTAAATGCCAAAACATTTCACTGAAATATTTGTGACAAGTTGATTTATTTCTCAACCACCTCCTAATCACACCCGTCTCATATATCACAATTTTCCCTAGTATATGCACTGGCTACTTCGATCAATATGCATTCAACACTATAATAAACAGTGCCTGTGCATTTATAAGAAAGGGTGACTGACTCACCTGCCAAGCTTAGCATCCTCATCACTTGTATTATTGCCACGCATCTTCTCACAGATGAGCATCAGAACTCCAGCCCGGTTCACCACATAGCATGACAGGTCAATAAAGATGAGGAGAACAATCAATGATGCCACCACAATGCAGACAATAGCACCTGAGCTCAATGCAGGTCCCTCATTTGCAGACACTGGAGTATCCCCGCCTGTTCAAAGTTGAAGCTTGGTAAAATACAGTTTATCAATCTACCACCTGCAGAATGATTACAGACTACAGCTTGTCCCCAGATATTATCTGTTACTTAAAGTTTTATTTTACAGTATGGTCAACATGCATGGGACACAAATGGTAGGGAATTCTGATGTACAACATACAGTTTAGCACATATCATTTATGATATGCAGCTGGTTAAACAGAGAGCAATTCAGAAGAAGAAATGGGCTTGCTTAATTCCTACAAATTTGTATGACATGGCGTTCCTTATTCAGATTTTGTATGTGTTTTTAGACACTCAATATAGAATCAATTTCAGATGATGACATATGAGCTTCAAATAATTCCAGAAGATTTTCTTTGTAAATATCACCATCATGTAAATTTACATTCCACTTCTGGTGGGGGGCAGGGGGAAGTAACACTACTTGTGCATAAATGATGACAGTTATGCACGAAATGAGCAATAAATGGCTGGCCATTATTCAACAGCTCAGCAATAAGCTGAACAGCGAGACTAAAATGTTACTTCTATCGTGGAAAGGTTTTGGAGATAACGATGTTCAAATTCTCAAAAACACCAGCTCACTCTTAGCTAAGATGAGACATCAGTTGTGTTAATAAGATTATCGGACAAAGATTGCTTATGCTTTGTACTTCAGCTTGCATACTGCTGACACCTAGAGCACTGAGTCCAGATTTGCAATTCATGATAAGAATTTGCATTCTTCACATAATAATGGATGCTACACTCTTACATCTACATTCATAAATTTTAAAATGTCTTCATGGTGACTTGTTGACAGACACATCCATTTTTGGCAGTGATACTATGGTGTGGCAAAACTGTCATATTTGACACATGAATACACAAATTTTCCAAAAATTTAGGAGCCACCTCAAAATTCTATGAGCAAGAAGGGTGACAGGAAGGAAGTTCTACACTAAGGACCCACAAATATTAGGTGCCACTGTACAAAATCTAGTCATCTGGGTGACCTAGCACCTGAGATTTGTTCATCCCTGATGTAACATCATATTTGTAGGGGCTTAGTATCAAACATACATTCCACCTGGCACACTGCCATAGATATACTGTTAGTTAATGATATCCTCACCACAACATATGAGAACATTCAAATAATACAAAAATCATGATATATAGCTTCAACCACCATACTGAACAACCACACAAAATGTTTGATATTTATTCTTGGTTTTGTCTCTTTTATCTAATCATTCCAGCTACCAATGTGAAAATGTTCCCATTCCATGTCTGTCAAATGCAATCATAATGACAAATTTCATATTCTGTTTGTAAAGGATATATACATAGTGCTGATACTACATAATGAAAGCATATGCTGTAAATGTAGTTTCCTGATGTAAACCAATGAAGGATAATAAACTATCACCAAGGACTAGCACTTAAAAATACTTTAAATAAATTAGATAAGCAAGGTTGAAACAACAGGAAACTACCCTGTATAAACACAGAAACACCTGGGGAAGTAATCACTTGCAGTATGGTAGCACTTCTAGTCCTATTTAATTTACAATGACAAGGTATGAAGGTGACATCAACATCTCAACAGTTCCCACCATTCACAAAGCATTCCACAGTTATAATAAATTTCCACATTTCAGTGTCTTGCATTATGTATGCAATCAGTACTGCAACATGTCTCCTGAAATCTACTGAATTATCTGCACTAAAATCTGAACTCAGTTTCTGAAAACAGCAAATCATTTTATTTACACATTACCTTATGTACTCAGTTATAATTTGTTACAACACATTCATACTAAATAAATGACAAAAGTCACTCTTGGTACTTCACGGTTAATTTTCATATATAAAATAACAACACAAACAAAACTTTTATATTTTAGTTGCCAAAACTCAATAAAGGATGCCATTTGGAAGACCTTGGCAAAGATGACAGGATATTAAAATAGAACTTACAGAACCAGATTGTGAGAATATAAATGGCAGGCAATGTACGTATAAATGTAACAATGAGGAGCACTCACATAATAATTGTTGCTGTGGAAAATCAATAAGTATTACACATTCTGAGTGTGTCTGTAATATGTTTATAGTATTTTAGACTGTAGAAGTTCTGTATATTTGTGTATTTATGACTTCATTCCACATCCTACTGTCTTTATGAGACACTTAAGAATCCTAGGAATGAATGTAATGATGTGATGTGATGCAATGCAATGTGTGTGTGTGTGGTTGCGTGCATGTATGAGTGGGTGCTGATAGGTCCTTAGCCCGACCTCCTTCCCAATGTCATAGGACGGAATCGATAGTGTCACTGGAAGGAGGGGTCTGTTCATGTGCCGAATTGCAAGTCTTTTCTTGTTACACGGGCTGAAACGAAGCATGTCAGATGACGCGCGCGATTTCAACAACATAGAGACGTGAGCTGTCATCAAGGTTTTTTTTTTTTACAAGGCAAGGCGCCGAAGGAAATTCACGCCATTCGGACAGAAACATTAGTTGGACATGCACCATCGAACGCCACCATCAAAAACTGGGTGGCCCAGCTTAAATGTGGTGATTTTTCCACCTGTGATACACTTCGTCCTGGACGACCCAAAGCAGTGACCACCCCGGAGATTATTGATCAAATTCACGAGCTAATCTTGGAAGACAGCCGGATTTCAGTTCAATCAATAGCTGAGCAAATGGGCATCTCACGTGAGCGGATTGGGTCCGCCATTCACGAAGATTTGGACATACGGAAGCTCTCCGCGAAGTGGGTCCCGAAATGCCTAAACGTGGATCAAAAACGTCAACGGTGCCAGTCGTCTGAGCGACTTTTGGGATTTTTCGGCGTGATCCAAATGATTCCCTGTGGCGATTGGTGACCATGGACGAAACCTGGTTATATCACTATGACCCGGAGACAAAGCAACAATCAATGGAGTGGCGGCATAGCGGCTCACCCGCCCCAAAAAATTCCGAGTGCAAAAATCCGCTGGTAAAGTTCTCGCCTCGATTTTTTGGGATCAAGACGGCATCCTCCTCACTGATTATCTTCCAAAAGGCCAAACTATCAACGCCGAGTATTACTCATCTCTGCTGGTGCAATTGAAGGACATTTTGACGGAAAAACGCCGCGGGAAGATCACCAAGGGGGTCCTGTTCTTGCACGACAATGCCCCGGCCCACCAGGCACTTGCAACCCAGAAGAAACTGGCCTACCTGGACTTCCAGTGTTTTGATCACCCACCCTATTCTCTGTATCTGGCCCCGTCGGACTACCACCTGTTCCCTGGACTGAAAAATCAATTGAAAGGTCGCCATTTTTCGTCTGACGAGGAGGTCATTGCTGCCGCGGAGACCTGGTTGGACGAACAAACTTCTGATTTTTTTTTTTTTTAGTAGCTTGCAAAAGTTAGAGCATCGGGCTAAGAAGTGTATTGAACTTCGTGGGGAGTATGTTTAATAAATCCCCAGTTTGGTCGCTGTAGCTTGTTCCCTTCCTGGTCGGGCTAAGGACTTATCAGCACGCCCTCATATGTACAAACATATGCATGTAGCATTTGGTAGCCAGCATGCACAGCGCATGTGCCATATCATATTGTCATCTGTGGCCTGTCTGGCTCTACATTATTTTTCCATATTATCCGATAAATGGCAAGATTTTCAGAAAAAAAATTTGAACATGAACTGGGTTTTTTTTTTTACTTCAACAACTTTGGTCCGAAACTTTTCTCATTCCAAAACGAACTGAGCGAGATATGATCATAAATGTACAGATATATTTTTGAAAATTATCCATTATTGACAGCTTTACATGGCATTTTAAAAAAAAAATACTCAAATGTGAATTTTCATGAAAATCCGCCTAGTGGAAGCCAAGATGTTCCATGTGGATGGACGGAGACAGACAGACAGACAGACAAACACACACACACACACACACACACACACACACACACACACACACACACACACATGATGAAGCTAATGGTCACTTTTCATAATTTTTTGAAAGCGCCAAATCAAATAAGACTTATGTTTCAGATCCCTAACACAATTCTTGAAGAACTAAACATTTTTTATTTCTTACAATAATGTTTTAGAAATGTAAAAGTCGTTTAAAATCTGTCTTCCAGTACATAACACAATGTTTTAGTTTAATGGTACTGTGCACACTAGTTTCTAGAGTAACTCTTCTTACAAATACTGACTTGTACAATGTCCTGTAGTTCAGAGAATGTACTAATAAATGTTTGAAATGGGAGTGGGGGGAAATGCATGTACCTGGTTAAACTTTCTGTTCAGTCAAGATATAAAACATGAGCAATTAATTTCTTGTTACAGGCCCTTTGTTTACAATGTCACCTCCATCATTTGCCAGTAACAGTGGACAGATACTGAAAGCTCATGCTCACCTTCCCAACCCCAAAACACATTTCCAACACCAAAACCATCACCTACCCATCCTCTACCAATCACCATGTGACAGGGTTTACAAAATCAGCTTCAACTTCCATGGTACAATCATTTAACATGCATCAACAAATATACATAATAATTCACTATTTTCTAAGTATCTGTGTACTTGTGACTAACTTGTTAAAATAGGGAGCAATGGGGTAGTGCAGATCAGTATACACTTAACATTTCATTAACAGTGTACAAAACAGAAAAGATTTAAATAAAAGAAACATTAATATTCTATCAACACTTAAGAAAAATAAAACACAGTGACAGTGATGAAAAATTTGTACAACTTGTACATGGATGTGACTTAAATCTTAATATATGAAGGGTAATATCCGTTTTCATTGACGCAAAACTACTAAGCTTACTAGTAAAGAAGAAGGCAAATAACACTCATAAAACCAGAGAAAATATCTAAGCAAAAATACACATCTAGAAAAATTTCAAAATACATGTAAATGAACTGAATACCAACTTTAGTGAAAAAAGAAATTAAATAAAAGGCAAAAGCAAGACAAAGTATGATGCAGCAAGACTACTACTACTAGCACTACTCTACTGCATAAGGCTTTGGAGAGGAAAGCAGCCACCACACAACATGTAACAACACACTTAACAGAAGTATTCCAAATCTGAAGCCATGTACAAGAAAACAGAACAACTACCTAGTACACTGATTCTCAAAACACTTCCATGATGGGTTTTAACGCTCTCCCAATACTGTTCATATGCTTATCACTGCAAAAAGAACACTCTAATAGCGAAGTAAGAGAAAATATATATCCTGTATGTTGATTTAATGCCATTTATTTCCTGCAAAGACCAGTTTCTCTGTAACATGTACGTCTTACTTAACCAAGGTACTTTACTGAGATGGTGCCATCACATTTTTGTATTTACTCACAGAAGTTTAGACAATATGTGAGTAGCACTAAAATGACAGGGTGCTTAGACTAGACCAAATTGGAAAATGTGTGGTAGGAAGTCACTGCGGCCTAATTTGAGGCACTAGTCTGGCAGGAGGGAGTGACAGACAGAAAAAAAAACACACAAGAAACATGAAAATGGACAGCTGGTGTCCAAGTCAAAATTGGAACCACGCATCTCCTTCATACAAACCATAAAGATTACAACTTTGGTCAAATTGGCTGTTATGCTTCAGAAACAACTTCTGTAGATGACTACCTACAAAACATCTTTTCACATTCAACAATGTGGCTATAACATAAATATTATTATTTTGGACAAACAAATTTCAATAAAGATTAAGAAACTGGTCCATCCCATTCTAAAATATATCCATGGGACAGAACTAAAATATAAAAAATGACAATTACTTGCAACGTTGCAGAATTTTAAGAAAATTATGTTACACATGCAAGTGAGATGTATAATATCTCCCCCTAACAAAAACATAAGGAAACAGCAATAACCAAGATTTACAAATTTCATAAAATTGTGTCTTGTACAATCTAAACCAACAATACTACACTTTTAACAACCTAGATATAGTATATCAATCATTAACAACCAATACTTGGTTAGGTTTCAGAAAACTGTGTTATGTAATACACTATTTAGCATCCAGCCAAACCACAATCGAGATTCACAATATGATTGATTTCAAACACTGGAAAACATCTTGCACAAAGTCAAAAGAAAAACTGGACACTTCACCATCTGATTCATATACCGCAGAATAATAAAGTACTAATCCCATATAAGCTTCAGAGCAGACATATTTTATATGCAAATCAAATATGAAGGAACAGACTTGACTTCAATTGAGAATCAGTGAAAAATCATGTGTGTGGTGACCAATAAGATAACCACTCTCTCTCCCTCTCCAACAGCCTTATTCCAATGATGATAAGACCATATTTACCTATAACCAGCGTGGCTCATACGAAGTGGAAATCAAACAAAACAATTAAATGAACCATCAGAGCCTCATTCATTATCACATGTTGTACTGCTGCTTCTTCTGATACAATTAAAATGTGGATTCTCTAGAACTTGAAATAAACAGGAAAAAGAACGAAGAGCTTCAGGTTGTAATTTATGAGAATTGGCCCACAGCAATCTGCAATCATGCTTCTCCCTGTAAATACCTATTCTGCATCAGTCTCACAGAAATTTCCATTTTTTTTTCTGGGTGAGGGGATGTGAAAGACTGGACTACTGATACTTCATAGCAACTCTTTTGTCTGGGCACAGTGACTAACATAAGGCCTAGCCATATGTATAACAACAGAGGAAGGACATTGGTTATGAAGACCACAGCTGCTCTCAATCACTTTACCCTGACTATGCTAACTCATCACTGAAGAAGTGAAATCATTCATTCAAAATCGAAATGTGAGTCTCCCTACTTCAAAAGTTCCATACTTTCCATATATTTTGTAAATACTGGCACACTATTTTTTCACATACCATCTTTTATTGTCCAAAAAAATGCTACATGTTTTGGCTTTTACATATAGCCACCATCAGGCACCAGCATAAAAATACAAGGGGAAACAAGAACTTGCCACAACATGCAGCAGGTTTTGGATAATGAAAGGTACTATCTGAATATACAGTTGCGAGTGATGGTATATCTGCTTGTCTGTTCATGCACACAATTGGATGTCTCACCTTAAAAAATTACCTATATTTCTTTTCATTATCTCACCCTGTTGTGATATAAAAAGAGTCCATCTTGTGGATATAACAATGAATCAACGAGCTACACTCCAGAGTGGTCGAACAGCAAGTGATCTGCAGGTACCTGTTGTGTGACCCACACATACAAAAAATTCAATTTACAAGAGAACTTTGGAGAGGTTGTGATACTAATATAAAGTACAGCCAATTTAATATTTTCAGCACAGTTTTGATTTGTTTCTGCTTCTGACCAATGTTTGTGGACACTCACAAAAAATTCAGCAATAATTTACATCCTAATAGATGGAAGAATACAATGAGATTTCACTAGTAACTTCCAGACTATTTTAACAAGTATATGAAACAATATCAATACTGGTTTCCATGTCATTTTCTACATACACCTGAAGTAATAAAATTGGCAGAGACACAATTTATAATAAAGATATACATAAAAACTAAATTTAGAGAAATTAAACTGTATATATATATATATATATATATATATATAGTGTAATATTTTAACAATGCTTTATACTGTGCAATGCCATGCAACAATACTTGGAATTAATGTCTCTATGGAGATGACTTCGTTAGATTGAAACACGTAGGAGCACGACAAAAGGATGTGTGTAACCTGATAGTATTGTTACTTATTAACATCCATGTACTTCACTAATAACTTTTAGCATAAGAGAACAAATGACTGTGTTTCCAACATTCAAAATATGGGTATGTGTTACCAATATACAACAGTACTTCCAGTGGGTAACCAGTATAAAATGAAATCATCTGCAATGGTGTATGAACTAAAGGTGTTTGAGAATTGCCTATACAAATGAAGAAGCACTAGGAGAACTTGCAGCTTGAGATTCTCCTCCTATCTTGTTCTTCCCTTACTATAACCGAATACCAATCTTGAACATTGGTACCAATACTTGCACAGTTCACTTTTATCTTAAAAACCTTTCCTTATAGAAAAACATGCTTCTAACAACAAACACAAACATGTTTGGTGTTATGACAGAGAGATACATACATGAACAAAACTATATATATAACTCTCACTTCCCATTTAGGAATTTGAAACACATCTATTACTATATGTACCACCAGCTTTAACTTACGATAAAAGCTCGGCATTTTTTTCACAGATTGTAGTTGTGTGTTTGTACAACGTTCAGACTGAACAACAATTACTTTACTCAACAGAGTTAACTGACTGGGCTATATAATGAAGTCAGGGTATTTACTGTGAGGTAGGAACTGTATTTTTAGCTTACTCTCCATCCCACAAAAAAAAGACAAAAAACAAGAGGCTTGTTAGATCACCAAGCTGTAAGCATCTGTGATCTCACTTGAATTTTTTAAGAAACTGACAAATTTCCACAAAACTGGTATGAAAATTATGCCACTGGAGACACCACCATACTGTCCTTTTTAGTTTCCTACATTTACTACTCACAACACAGCAGGTTTGTAAACTGGTGAGATGGGAACATTACAGCTGCTTGCTTCGAGATGCTTAAATAATGTATGGCAATGGATGATTGAAAAATATTCAAATCTGTCAAGATATTTTTTTGCAGAATAAAGGATAAAAGAGCAACCAAAAATTTTAGCTTCCCATTTCATGGCAATATATGATAAACCACTGCAGCTGAACATGTGAGATTCTGAATGTAGACAAATCATGAAACATGCCATCTGTAAGCCAACAATTACAAATATGGTGATGATTTGGAACTCTGAGGTTATATCCAACAAATTTAAGGCAGACCTACAGGAATCTGTAGGTATGAAGTTTTTATATTAAAAAAATACACAAAATAAAATAATATAAAGTAAAATGAAAAGATCGATGCAGAACTACAAATATATGCAACTAGAAAGCAGGCTGTGAGGTCTGTTCTGAACCCCTTGTTACATGTTATTTACACGGGAAAGGATATCATGCTTTTTAAAAGGTTAATAAAAAAGAACACACATCCGCAATATAGACTACTTAAAAAAAACTCTCTCTCTCTCTCTCACTCACTCACTCACTCACTCACTCACTCACTCACTCACTCACACACACACACACACACACACACACACACATACACACACACACACACACACACACACAATTATGACAGTTCAATGAATTGATATTCAAGTGTTTAAGATTCTTGTATATTTGGTAAAATCAAATGTGTACATTAAAGAAACAAACAGTATAATTCTTTATGAAAATGGTCTATTCTACAGTCATTTCCTTCATTCATCATTAGAAATTATTTATTACAACTTATTTAATTTTTAATTATATAAATCACCAATAAAAAATCTCATAAGTGACAGGTTCAAACAGATCAATATAATACTCAATACCCGGGGGGGGGGGGGGGCCTTTATGGGGCCCCCGGAAACAAAAGAGGGTATAATGAAAATGTGAAAATTGGGAAGGTGAAA
>Ga0131853_10023831_pt1 | contig 11048 bp, 11 predicted proteins | sample TergutLab28metaG_FD_92764 | JGI IMG/M metagenome (GOLD analysis project Ga0131853, IMG submission 92764) | Labiotermes labralis P1 segment gut microbial communities from Petit-Saut dam, French Guiana - Lab288 P1 (version 2) (version 2) | ecosystem: Host-associated > Arthropoda: Insects >...
ACCGCTATGGGTACGCTCAGTCCACCCCACGAAGCCAAAACCGGGCTTCGCGGGGACCCCGGGCGTCGCCGCTTCCTAGATTGGCGAAAAATCGCCGCTTCTAGCCAGCATTTCGGTTATTGATCGCTGGTTCTTAGAGCCTGTCTAATATCTTTTCCCTATCGTCTTTGCGGTTGATTTTCCGCCTTTCGTCGTCACCTTCTTCTAGCGTACCCTATGGGTACGCTCAGTTCACCCCACGAAGCCAAAACCGGGCTTCGTGGGGACCCCGGCGTTGTCGGTTCCTAGAACGGCGAAAAATCACCTCGCAAATCCGACAGGAAAAAGATATTAGACAGGCTCTTGGGCCATGCATATGCGGGACTCTTCTGGAATATAGTGTAACTAGATAAACGTGAGTTCGATGAACAAAAACCGTTCGTCGAACTTCGATCATATCCGCACAATTTGCGGGAAAGCACCGCAAATTGTGCGGATAACCTGAAAAATGCTTTGCATTTTCAGCCGCTTATGCGGCTGGTTCGACTTCGTCGAACTCAGGTTAGGCAACACACCCCGGGGAGGTTTCACACTTGAAGCGTGAACGCGACGGCTTCCGAAGCAAGATTTCCAACCTCTTCGAGCTTCCAAAAGAGATCGTTATGGATCTCCCCCTTATCACTATGATAGGCAGCCAGGAGCTAAGCATCGAAAACTACAAGTCACTGGTTGAATACAGTGACACACTGGTAAGGGTAAACACCAGCAGCGGCATCTTCAAGATAGAGGGCCGCAAGCTGAGCTTGAAGCACCTGACGTCGGAATCTGTCACAATTACCGGAATATTGACTAATTTCGGCTATATAATCTGAGGTAAAAATGTTAATAACATTGTGGAATTACATCAGAGGATATGTTATTATAGAAGTAACAGGCAGGGGAGCGTTACGCTTCCTGAACATAGCGGCGCGCGGCGGAACCTATATATGGGACGTCGTGCAGACCGACCGCGGCCTTAGCCTGAAGGTGTCGGTGGCGGCGTTCTGGGGTCTTCGTAAACACGCGCGCAAGGCGGGATGCAAGTTCAGGATAACAAGCCGCACAGGGGCGCCATTTGTTGTTCATCGTTACCGCAAGCGCAAGCTGCTGGTGGCCGGCGCGCTCATGTTCGTGATAAGCCTGTACGCCATGTCGATGTTTGTGTGGCAGATAGAAATAATAGGTACGGGCCGCCTGAACCCGGCGGACGTGACCGCGGCCGCGGCGCAGGCCGGGCTGGATATAAGCTCGTTCCGCCCGGGCATAGACCGCGACCGCATAGAAAATCACCTGCTGACCTCCTTCGAGGACATCGCCTGGGTTAATGTAAGCCTGCGGGGAACCCGCGCCACAATCAACCTGACCGAGACTCTGCCGCGCCAGATCATAGTAGACCGCCGCAGCCCAGCCGACGTTGTCGCCGCAAAGGACGGCCTCATCGTCAGCATTGTAACGTCAAGCGGAACGCCAAGAGTCCGGGTTCACGACGTAGTACGAGCGGGCGACGTTCTGGTAAGCTCCGAAATCATCGTCAGAGAAGACGAAGCCGAACGTATTACCGACTACGTACACGCCGACGCCCAGGTTTTGGCGCGCATTTACTACGATTTCAACTTCGCCGTACCCTATGTCTACAACATTAGGAATTATACTGGCAATGAGCATACTTCATATGATATAATATTATTCGGGCGATCCTTTGCGCTTCCATTCCGAAGCCATGGTTTCGAGAGCTTCACGCGCAGCACGTCCACAGAGAACGTCAGCATAGGGCGCTACTACCCGCTGCCTATAATAGTCGAGTCCAACACTTACAGAGAATTCGTCTTAACCCAGCACCAACGCAGTCCCGACGAATCCAAAGCGCTGGCGGAAACCATACTGGAATCGCGCATAACCGCAATAATCGACCCATGCGCCGAAATAATCGACAAACGCATAGACTTTCTTGAGCACAGCCCGAGCGCGCTGATAGTCAGGGCGGTTGTCGCGGCTCTGGAAGACATCGGGCAGCAGCAGCTGGCAGTGTGGCAATAGGAAATTTACAAAGGAGTAACATATGGATCAACACGGGCAAAAGCGAATAACCATAGAGCTGTACAACGGTATAATCGGCAACGTATTCGGCCGTTTGGACGAAAACATAAAGAAGATCGAAAACTTCTTTGCCGTCACAATCGTAAATAGAGGCGAGAATATACTGATTTCAGGCGCGAATGCGCACAAGGCCGAGACCGTGCTCAAAAAGCTGGCCGCTTTCGCAGAAAAAGGCGAGGCCATCACGGAACAGCGTGTAAACTACATCATAGCTTCCCTCGAAGACGAGGGCTTCAACGAAATAGAGAAAATCAACTCCGACAACATATGCATAACGGTCTCCGGCAAGGTTGTGCGCCCCAAGACAATGGGCCAGAAACGCTATGTCGACCAGATACGCAAGGAAACGGCAGTCTTCGGCGTCGGCCCCGCCGGAACCGGCAAGACATACCTCGCCATGGCCATGGCGATAACGGCGTTTCGCTCCAACAACGTAAACCGCATAATCCTCACGCGCCCCGCAATCGAAGCCGGCGAAAAACTTGGTTTTCTGCCCGGAGACCTCCACGCGAAGGTCGATCCGTACCTTCGTCCGCTCTATGACGCCCTCCACGAAATAATGGGCGCCGAAACATTCCAAAAGAACATGGAAAAGGGCCTGATAGAAGTAGCTCCGCTGGCCTATATGCGCGGCCGCACATTGGACAACGCCTTCATAGTCCTGGACGAAGCCCAGAACACCACCCCCGAGCAGATGAAGATGTTCCTGACGCGCATCGGTTTCGGCTCCAAGACCGTAATCACCGGAGACATAACCCAGATCGACCTCCCGGAGGGCAAGCGCAGCGGCCTGGTCGAGGCCATGCGAATTTTGGCCGGGGTCGAGGGCATAGGCGTTTCGATGCTGACAAACAAGGATGTCGTGCGCCACCCCCTTGTACAGCGCATAATCGAAGCCTACGAAAAACACGAAGCCCGCGCCAAGCGCGCCTCCGCTCCACGCAGACCAACTTACAAAAGAAAGTAGAGGAGCTTACAATGCTCAAACCGCAAAGGCTGCAACGAGGCGATACGGTTGCCATAGTTTCGCTTTCATCTGGAATCGGCGGGGAACCATCCTTTAAGCACCGCTACGAAACAGGCAGAAAGCGCCTAGAAGCTGAGTTCGGCCTGAATGTCGTCACAATGCCGAACGCCCTCAAAGGCATCGAATTTTTGTACAAACACCCCGAAGCCCGAGCCGCCGACCTGATGCAAGCGTTCGGGGACGGCAGGATCAAGGCTGTTATTTGTATGATAGGCGGCGACGATGCAATAAGGCTGCTGCCGCACATAGACCTGGATGTAATCCGCAGCAATCCCAAGATATTCATGGGATACTCGGATACAACATCAAACCACTTTATGATGTACAAAGCTGGTCTTGTGTCATTTTACGGCCCGTGTATTCTGATGGAATTTGCCGAGAACGTGGCGATGCACGAATACACAAAGCGCTATATCAACAGCGTTCTCTTCGAGCCGTCGCCGAAGCTTGATATACAGCCAAGCCAAGCCTGGACTTCTGAATTCCTCGAATGGGCGGTCGAGGCCAACAGCGGTATCCCGCGAACTATGACCGCCGACGAAAAGGGCTTTGAATTGCTGCAAGGCGATGGAATTGCCAAGGGCAGGCTGCTGGGGGGCTGCCTTGAAGTCCTGCCGATGATAATAGGCACAAGCATATGGCCCGCTCTGGAAGAATGGGACAGCGCCATCCTCTTCCTTGAAACATCCGAACACCTCCCCGATCCGTACGAAATGAAGTATCTCTTGAGAGGCTTGGCGGCGCAAGGCGTCATCAGCCGCATAAGCGGAGTCATAGTCGGGAAGCCGCGGCATGAAAAGCACTACGTCGAATACAAACAGGTTCTGACGCAGGTAATCGGAAACGAAAACGCCCGCCCGGACCTGCCGATATTGTACAACGTGAACTTCGGCCACACATCCCCAATCTGTATTCTGCCATACGGAATTATGACTGAAATAGACTGCGTAAACAAAACCCTCCGCTTAGTTGAACCGGCGGTTACCTAAGAACCTGTGTTCAATACCGCTCAACGCCGTCTGGAAGGTCAATTTTCCGCCACTCGTCGTCAGTCGCTCCTTCCTAGATTGGCGAAAAATCGCCTCTTCCAGCCAGCATTTCGGGTATTGAACACAGGTTCTAAGAATAGATTCTTTACGAAAGATGTGAGAACATGGCTCTCAAACCATTCTCCAGAAATAACATATTACGGATACTTTTGTCGACCGCAGCCTTCTTGATGACGCTTGCCGCGGTAATCGGCGGGGCGCATGTCCAGGAAGGCTACGACATAGAAGTGGGTTCGGTATCTCCTATGCGATTCTTCGCGCCCACTCAGATGGTCAACCCGTACCAAACCAATGTCAACCGCGAAGCCGCATGGAACGCGGCCGAAAACATGCTTCCCGTGATGGAGCGCGACACAGACGCCCAGTACCGCATACTGCACGAAATCGAGGCGTTCTTTGAAGCGGGCGAGACAGCGCGTTTAGAGTTCCGCGCGGAGATCGAACGTTACTTTGAAGCCGTCGAAGCCCTCGCTGCCGACCAGTTGGAGCAGCTCGCATTCCAAGCCGAGCCGCATTTGGACGAGGACACATCGTATCTGTACCCGATCCCGCAGCCCTATACTCTTGCTTATGAGTACGATAGCGACCACGCCGACGTCGAGCCCCTCAGCCTCCCGGTCTTCCCCGATCCGTTGGATGTACAGCTTCCGATACACCTCAACAACAACCTCAAGCGCCTCTTTATCGAGATGAACGACGACATGTTCAGCATCATGCTGACCGAGGTTATGCAAGTAACTCATGACATAATGAACGACGGCATCCACGTGCTCGACATCCCGAGCATGGTGAGCGTACAGTCGGCGGTACAGGCCCGCGGCCTGCCCGACGACGTGACCCGGCTGGCTTTCGAGATAATCTCAAACTACATCGAGCCGAACATATTCGTAAACGAAGCCGAAACAGACCTTCGCCGCGAACAGATAGCAAGCGAATACGCAATCGTATACTACCAGCAGGGCGAATTGATAATCGACGCCAACGCGATAATCACCGATGAAGCATTTATGGCTCTCGAGCACCTAAACCTGATCCGTACCGACGACGAAGCAAACATGCCGCTTATCGCGGGATCCGTCTTGCTCGTCTGTATTGTCTACGGCATGGCCATAGCCTACCTCTACATCTTCTTCAAGGGCAGCTTCACAGGGAACAAGGAGGCGCTGCTGATATTCACCCTTTATGCCTTTGTAATCGGCGTAACGTGGACGATATCTGGGGCCGGCTTTATCCCGTACGTGTTTGTGCCTCTGCCGATATTCTGTATGCTGCTGGTTATGTTCTTCAATGTGCGGATCGCTCTGGCCACAAACATTTCCGCTACGGTAATATGCGCCATGATCTTCCAGGCGCCTATCGACTTCGTGATATACTTCACATTGATGGGCATAAATATTTCAATGATCGCCAACTTCACCACCAGCCGCAGCCGCATAATGTTTGCCGGGGCTTCCGTGGCGGCGCTCAGCGCTCTGATCTATTTGGGCGTGTCCATATTCTTCGCGCGTACGCTCAGCCAGGACATGCTCATAGTGTCTACTTACGCTGCCGTTGCCGGTCTGTTCGCGGTAATCGTATCGGTTGGAACCGCTCCGTTCTGGGAGTTCGTGTTCGGAGCCGTGACATCTTTCCGCCTTATAGAACTTAGCAACCCCAACCACCCCGTACTTCGCAAACTTGCTATCGAAGCCCCGGGAACATATCACCATTCGCTGATAGTAGCGAACCTAGCCGAGTCCGCCGCCTACGAAATCGGCGCAAACCCGTATCTGGCCCGTGCCGGAGGCTACTATCACGACATAGGCAAGATCAAGTACCCCCTCTTCTTCGCCGAGAACCAGGGTAAGGAGAACCCGCACGACAAAATGCAGCCGCGCGAAAGCTGCGCCGTACTTGTCTCGCACGTAGACTATGGCCTGGAATTGGCGACGCGCTACAGGCTGCCCAAGATGATAAGGGATATAATCGAGCAGCATCAGGGCAAGACCATGATGAAGTACTTCTACCACAAGGCCAAGGAAGCCGCCGAAAAAGACGGAACTGAAATAAGCGATCAAGACTACCGCTACGGCTTTACTACGCCCCAAAGCAAGGAAGCCGCCCTAATAATGCTGGCGGACACCGTAGAGGCGGCCGTACGCAGCAAGATACCAAACGTCAACTCGTTCACTGAAATCGAGGATATGATCCGCCGCCTAATCAAGGACAAAATCGACGACGGACAACTAATAGACTCGGGCTTCACTCTCCGCGACATCGAGGCTACCATCCAGAGTTTCTTCAAGGTTTTCCGCGCAATGAACCACGAGCGCATAGCCTACCCAACCTCTGCCGTAAAGGAGGCTTAGCAAGGTGGAATTAAGCCTGAGCGTTTCCGACAAAATAACAATAGACGACGGCTGCTCCGAACTAATCGCGAATGTATTGGCTCAGGGCCTGGCCGACGAAGGCGTAAGCGTATCGGAGGTCAGCGTCCTTATAACCACGGACGAAGAGATACAGTTGCTAAACCATAAGCACCGCGGAATCGACAAGCCCACAGATGTGCTCTCGTTCCCGCAATACCACGGTATCGGGCAAATACCCCCAAACGCGGACTGTCTGGGCGATATCGTAATATCTCTCCCGCGCGCCGCCGCCCAAGCCGACGAGTTCGGCCATTCTCTCCGCCGTGAGATGGCATTCCTGACAGCGCACGGCCTGCTGCACCTTCTGGGCTACGACCACGAGCAAGGCGTCCAAGACGAACAAATAATGATGAGCAAACAGGAAGCTCTCCTAACCAAGCTGAGTATCGCACGTTAGATAAAACGGAGGAATCGACATGCCGTCAATTGAAGAAAGTTCCCGCCTATTGGCAGATATACTTGAGGGCAGCGCAAACATAGTATTTTTCGGAGGCGCGGGAGTATCCACCGAAAGCAGCATCCCGGACTTCCGCTCCGAAACCGGACTCTACAGCGCCGCCAAGATATACGGATACCCCCCGGAGCAGCTTTTAAGCCGCAGCTTTTTCGACCTAAATCCCGAGCTGTTCTTCCAGTACTACAAGGAAAACCTGGTCTACCCCGACGCCAAGCCCAACAAGGCTCATTTCGCCTTAGCCCGCCTCGAGCGCGAAGGCAAGCTCAAGTCCGTGATAACTCAAAATGTGGACGGCCTTCACCAAGCGGCCGGCAGCAAGCGCGTACTGGAGCTGCACGGTTCAGCCCACCTCAATTACTGCGTAGGCTGCGGGGAAAAGTACGATCTCGGATACATACTCGACGCCCAACACTGCGAAATATTTGTGCCAAAATGCCAAAAGTGCGGCGAAACCGTACGCCCCGCAATAGTACTGTATGAAGAGGCTCTGGACGACGGCGTAATGCAAGCCTCCATGGAAGCCCTGTCCCGAGCGGACTGCTTAATAGTGGGCGGAACATCCCTGGTGGTATACCCGGCCGTTGGTCTGCTGCGTTATTTCAAAGGCCGCAGCCTTGTACTGATAAACAAAACTCAGACTCCATACGACGGCAGCGCCCACCTGGTAATACGCGAAAGCATTGCCGATATACTGGATATAACGGTAAACAAAATACTACTATAATAACAAACATCACGTTAACTAATGGAGCCCGCATGAATCTAAATCCGTTGCTATGCCTGATATCGCTGTTCCGCTCGAAAATCAGCCTCGGACTTCGTCGGAAGCGGCCTAGGGCGTGTTTTCAAACCCCATTTGGGCGTAATTTTGGTCAATTTTTCGCTGGACGTTGTCAGCGCCTCCTAGCAGAATCATGCCATTATGCGTCGTCGGCGCTTCCTAGTCAAGCAAAAAATCGCCTCAAAACTTCACCCAAAGCGGGTTTGAAAACACACCCTAGAGCCGCCGCTTTTGGTCGTTTTCGAGTCGGAACCGTCGTAATAATAATAATAATAGCTCTGGCGGCGTCGGCCTGTTCGTCGGAAAGTCAGCCTCCGACAACCCCGGTAATGGCGACGCCCGCCCCAACGCCGCATTCGGCGCCCGAACCCGAGCCGACGCCCGAACCTGCCCCAACGACTCCGCCGGATATGGGCGTCAACAGCCTCACCGGAGAATATATACACGCCAATGTGACGGGACGCCGCCCGGTCGCCATAGTCTTTGACAATATCCGGCGCGCGCTTCCGCAAAGCGGCCTGGCGCAAGCCGACATACTGTACGAAGTTCTGGCCGAAGGCGGGGTAACGCGCCTGGTGGGCATCTTCAAGGACTTCGACTCTGAACGCGTCGGCCCGGTCAGGTCTACGCGCAATTACTTCATAGACTTTGCCGTCGACCACGACGCCATCTTTGTCCACCACGGAGGCAGCCCACAGGCGTACAACGACCTGCGCAGCATGAACATAGACAGGCTCGACGGAATGTTTGAGGCACAAGTCTTCTGGCGCGAAAGGGGACGTCCGCTCGAGCACAGTTCCTTCACCGGAGCCGGGCTCATCTGGGGTCGCGTCAACGACCTTGGCCTACGTCAACAGCTCGACTCGCGGCAGGACAGCGTCTTTGACTTCTATCCGATACTAAGTTCGCCGCGCGAGTCCGAGCCCGCCGCCGAGTTCGAGATACGCTTCGCCCAAGGTTACACCACAAGCTTCCTCTTCGACGAATCCACCGGCCTCTACAGCATGTCCGCCACCCACGGCCCGCAAATAGACGAAGAAACAGGCGAACAGCTTACATTCAGCAACATAATCGTACAGAACACCCGTATATCAATGATCCCGGGGGACACCGCCGGCCGCCGCAATGTCGACACCGTAGGCCAAGGAACGGGCTATGTCTTTACAAACGGCAGCGTCGCCCCCATTCGCTGGGCAAAGTCAAGCCGTAGCTCGCCCACGCGCTGGTACAACGACCAGGGCCTTCGCCTCAACCTCAATCGCGGGCGCACATATATAGCCGTGGCGGATACCTCGCCTACAATACTTGCGACCGGCCAAGAACCCGAAGACGATCCGCACACCGGTCAAGACTAGAAAGGAGCGCACAGCGTGGAGAACACATCAGACATTTTCAAGTCGGGCTTCGTATCTCTCATAGGACGCCCAAACGTCGGCAAGTCGACCCTTATGAACGCGCTGCTTGGCGAAAAGGTCGCGATAATCTCTAACAAGCCGCAGACCACGCGTACAAAGATCACCGGCGTACTAACAAAGGAGCACTGTCAGATCGTGTTCATAGACACGCCCGGCATACACCGCCCCAAGCACAAACTCGGCGAACACATGGTACGCGCGGCTCAATCAGGCATGGGCGACGCCGACGTCGTACTATATCTGGTAGAACCGCATGAAAAAATAGGCCGGGGCGACGCCGACATATTGGCCAGGCTAAAAAAGCGAGGCGGCACAATATTCCTGATAATCAACAAGCTCGATACCGTCGAGAAGACTCAGCTCCTTGGCGTAATCGACGCCTACCGCTCAGAATGCGCCGAAGGCTTCGAGTTTGCCGAAGTCATCCCCATATCGGCCATAAACGGCGAAAATCTTGACCGCCTGATGGAAACCGTAACAAATTACCTTCCGCAAGGCCCGCGCTACTTCCCCGACGACGTGCTTACCGACCAGCCCGAGCGCGTCCTGGCCGCCGAGTTGGTACGCGAAAAGCTCCTGCACCTCCTTGAAGACGAAATACCCCATGGCATAGCCGTAGACATCACGACGTTTCGGCCGCGCGAGACCAAGAACATTCTCGACATCGAAGCTACAATCATCTGCGAACGCGAAAGCCACAAAGGCATCGTAATAGGCAAGGGCGGTTCAGTTCTAAAGGAAACCGGCAAGCGAGCGCGCCTGGATATGGAGCGCCTCTTCTCCCAGCCGGTCAACCTCCAGTTGTGGGTCAAGGTACGCAAGGACTGGCGCGACTCCGACATACACCTCCGAAGCTTCGGATACGGCAAGCATTAAAGGGGATACATTAACATATTTGCTGAAAGTCATAAAGGATAAAAACGCTTTGAGGCTTGAAATTCTAAGGCTTAAATTGCTTGCTGACGAGCTTCATCAAAAGCTATCAAAACTGAAGCGGCAAAGGTTTTTAAACAGGCTTAACAGCCTGGACTACTCCGCTATCGAGAAAGAAATGATGGAAATATCGCAAGAGCTTGGATACTCATGGAGTGGCGGCTCTTCTCGGCAGCGGCAGTTCAGAGAGGCTCCATCTAAGTCTATAAGAGTGTACTTAGGAGGGCGCGGGGGCTGATTGCGCAAAACAGCGCGGCCGGCTTGCCATAATCCTACAGGATAATTCCGTAAGCTTGGGCAACCCTATGTAATATAATGCAAGCTGGGGGGTTGAAGCCATGCAATACGATGTTTTCTTCTGGAACGTATTTGAGAATTACGGAATGCCGGAGGCTTACATGAACTACAAGCAGTTCAGCCGGCCGGACATGGAGCCGGAGCGCTCAGGCAAAGGCATACGAGGCGACATTACGTTATAGAGTGAATTAACTTACAATATTTTCTGGAAGCCCCGGTTTACTGCCGCCGGGGTTCCACAAAATATTGGGCTAAGAACCTGTGTTCATAGGATGGGAATGCCGTCTTGGCGGTCGAATTCCACCCCACGAAGCCAAAATCGGGCTTCGTGGGTACCCCGGTTTTCCGCCACAGCCCACCCCATAAAGCCAAAACCGGGCTTTATGGGGAACCCGAGTCGTCGGTTCCTCCGCCTACGCTGGCGCTTCGGATGCTAAACGTGTACCGGCACACAGCATCCTTGCGTACCACTGCGGGTACGCTCAGTCCACCCCACAAAGCCAAAACCGGGCTTTGCGGGGACACCGGGCGTCGTCACCTCCTAGATTGGCGAAAAATCGCCTCGC
>Ga0131853_10023833_pt1 | contig 11048 bp, 7 predicted proteins | sample TergutLab28metaG_FD_92764 | JGI IMG/M metagenome (GOLD analysis project Ga0131853, IMG submission 92764) | Labiotermes labralis P1 segment gut microbial communities from Petit-Saut dam, French Guiana - Lab288 P1 (version 2) (version 2) | ecosystem: Host-associated > Arthropoda: Insects >...
GTGCTAAAAATGAGTGAAATCTCCCTAAATATATTGAGAGCGAAATATTTAAACAGCTGAGGCTGTGGCTGTCCTAGAGGGTAGGACGCTCGAGCCTTGAGGGAGCGCGGAGGTATTTAAATGCCGTCCTAAATGGTAGGACGCACGAGCTGTAAAGGTTAATATTAGATAAGGCATATGTGTTGTCCTTATAACACAGAGGTTTCTAGATGATAGAGAACTCCTAAATATTAAGTGTTATTACTTCTCTTATGGCAGATTCTTATTGCAGCAAATGTATAATGAAAATGGTATACACTGTTAAGACATTCTGTAAGTTAACTAACATACTGACACATCACCGAAATAACATTCACCATCTTGTGCAGCACCTTGTTCAGGTACTGCATATAAACCACTATTTTTCACACAAATTAACTGCCACTCCTCCTCCTTACAAAGAATACAGCTCAAAAATATATCTTGTGCAGTTAATATGGGGTGTGAATGACTGATCACTCCATGTGTCTTGTTATGGACACATAATGAGGCTCTAAATGTGTTGATTTTAATTCTGAAACTATGCATCAAAGCAGAACAGAAAATTCACAATGTCTGAGCTTCCAAGATGTTCAAGATAGAGTAGTAAATACTTTACGGAACTACATGCATTGAGCTATCACTGACACATATCACACATCACAGAATGCTAACAGCCTCTGTATGTACAAGAATATAAATCTACATTACTAAATAAACAAGACTTCTTAGAAGAGCAACTTCTTCCCCAGCAGGCTCATGTTTTATCATTTTGTTTGCACTATACATTCAGACAGTGAAGTACGCAAATTTTACTATACTATCCATGACAGTTCTGATTGCACCTCTCAGTGTTGATACTCCTACATCAGCCAGACAAGCATTTCTCAGATTATCTTCAACTAAGCCTTACAAACACCTGCTACTGTAAACACCAGTATAACACTCTTGTATGATGACACATGTCATATGCTGAATATGTGTCTAATTGAAACAAGAAATAAATAACAGCATTATTGAGGCCTCCAGTCTACTGGGTAAGGATATGCTTGGGTCCCAATATTTTTAAGGAATGCAATACCTTCATACTCAAGGGTCTAAGAGGTCTAGAGGTCTTGGAACTCTAAGATGAAGTCCTTCCAAATGCCAGACACTAATTACAATTACTCAGCAATATGGCAAAATGCCCCAGAATAACAGTCCTCAACCACACTATCAAGAAATCCTCAAGACTTCCAGTACACAATTTACATATTTCTAGTATTATTAGCAATAATATTAAAATAATAATTCATTACAATTACAACAGCAAGCTTAGGTCAATAAAAATACATCATTAAGAATCTAAAATACAATTTTCTGGCATGTGATGTCATGTAGTTTGCTATGGGTAATGTTTCACAGGAAATGATGCCTCCATCTTCACAGTAGAAATGACCCTTACCCTGAAGGAAGAGGCAGCAACATTCTCTGAATCACTGGTTCCTGTCTATCATGGCATCAAATAGCAGATAACTACAGTCTTAACACACACTGCTTTGTACCTCAAACATACTGTTTCTCTTTTACTAAGTCAATTTGTACATTCAATTTTGGACACACAAATTATGGACACAAGAACTAGTGTGTTATTCTTTGCAAAGGTTACTTCCTAAAGGCCTGACACTGTCAGTGATGTGTTTCAACTTTTATGTCACTTTCACAGCTTACTGAAATATGGAAATCCACAGTCAGTTCATTAATCCCCCACAGCTATATACAAGTACACTAACAGCAAAATAAACAGTTGTATGTACAAATTTTCTACACTCATTATTTATCGCTACCATGACATACCATTCAAGTACAGGTAACCAAAGGACAAATGGAGTAATATTTCAAATAAATTCCATAGAAAAGGCTTTGTTTGACAGGAAATGTGTAAGTTCTTGGAATGGTAATTGCAAGCATAAATGCCAAAAGTATTTTCATTTTACTGCTTCAAACTGCTACTTTATAAAATTCTTTGATTGGTGCTTCCTAGAAGGGGATGCAAGATGTACAGTCTTCTTATAACAAGAGCCAACAAGATGCACTATTCCTCAACTTTATTTCGGGAAGTTCTTTACCAAAATAAAGTTGAAAAATAGTGCATCTCATTGGCTTTTGTTATAAGAATATATCACGATGCACGGTCCTCTGAATGTCAAAGATGTACAGTATCATAATCTGGCCCAATGGTCCATGTTCTAGCCTATAGCTCTGTCAGACATGCCCAATTTCTATGCATGATACAGCAGACACATAGAATGTGCCTCCGAAACATTGCCACTTAAAATACTGGCTGACAAACCAGACATCCACAATCTTCTGAAATTTCGTACACTGTCCATTGTCTATGGCTAAAAGCAAACAATGTCTCACAGGCTGACTTTACAACTGTCTTCACGTGAAATGAGGCAAGGGGAGCACTTACCCTGGTCAGTCCATTACAAACAGTAGTCTCAATTACTGGGATTTCAACCACAACTATGACCTCATACCATTGTTGTAACCTTTTTAAAGTTATTCTATTGTTGTCCCATGTCCCTTCAGGCTAGTTCTTGGGTAGCACTGTAAGGAAAGACATGGCCACAACTCACCACTTATACCCTTTACAACTTTTTTGATGTTCAGATGACCGTGCATCTTGATATATTATTATAATAAAACCAACTAGATGCACTAATTTCTCAAATTCATTTTTGGAATAAAACTCTACATGTTTTGGACGGTTCCTCTGACCATCATCAGGAGTTTTTCACTGTACATACAGCAAATCTGTACGACATATACCATTGCTGTGTGTACAGTGAAAAACTCCTGATGATGGACAGAGCAACTGTCCAAAACATGTAGAGTTTTATTCCAAAAATAAATTTCGAAATTAGTACATATAGTTGGTTTTATTATAAGAAGCCTTTACAACGTAAATATTACAACAGTCTAGTCAAGAAGTCTGAGATTGGCAGGACATATAGGGTACATGAGACAGAAGACAAATTCACGTAAAGGTTTGGTCATAGCACCTGAAAGAACGAGACCACTTTAAACATTCTGGCAGAGATGGAAGGATAATGCCAAAATGGATCTTAAAGAAAGTGGACAAGAGAGTGAACAGATGAATTTTGTTCAAAAAAGAGACAAGAGTTCATGAAAATGATAACGAACCTTTGGGATCCATAAAATGTGGGGACATTCTTGACTATTAGCTTAGACTTGTACCCAGAATGCATGTGGCTCATATCTCAGCCAAATCACTGACTAACCTGACTGAAGACTCCACAATATTTATCAGTCCCTCAAGGAAAATTCTGAGCTGGTATCTTAAGTCAGGCCACAACCACTTCCTTCCACATCCTTTCCAATTCACCTTTTCCTATTATCTAGTCACCTGACACTACAATCCAACTTCATAACAGCAATCATAAATGTTCTACAAATAATTTGAATGAAGTCATCCCGTTGTGTACTGATTCTATATATTCACTTTATTAATATATATTTCCGTCAACACAACTATGTAATAAAGGCATGAGTTAGAGCTAACGCGACATGTTTCGACTTAAAAAGTCATCCTCAGGCTAAGCTAAGAACCATGAAATTCTTTACAGTGTGGTTGCGTGCATTTGGGATCCCAGATGGCTTACCATTTTTGCTGTGATTCGTATAATGTACCTAACTTGATTTATATCTAGATATAAATCAAGTTAGGTACATGATACGAATCACAGCAAAAATTGTATCTATAGATATAAATCAAGTTAGGTAAATGATATGAATCACAGCAAAAATTTTATCTATAGATATAAATCAAGTTAGGTAAATGATATGAATCACAGCAAAAATTGTATCTGTAGATATAAATCAAGTTAGGTATATGATACGAATCACAGCAAAAATTGTAAGCCATCTGGTATACCAAATGTGCACAACCACACTGTAAAGAACTTCATGGTGCTTAGCTTAGCCTGAGGATGACTTTGTAAGTCAAAACATGTTGCGTTAGCTCTAACTCATGCCTTTATTACATAGTTGTGTTGACAGAAATTTATATTGATAAAGTAAATATATAGTTCTACAAATAAATTAATAATATATGGAAAGTCATCCCTACATAAGCCATTAAAATATACGGGCACAGCGGAGGTATAACTCCACTCATTCTTAACTTCAGCGCTAGATGGTGGCAAGTAAAATGACAATACATCACAAAATAGAATTTGGAAAGAAATGGATGCAGATCACAGACCCAGTTTACTGAGGCCACATACCACTGTTCCTCAATGTACTCTCAGTGTGCATTTGATTCGGTGTATAAATGTACTATTTGCTTACTGAACTGAACTATTGTCTGTTTCACAATGGAACAAATATTTGCTTGAACACACCAGACTAATCTTCCTGCAATAGTGAAGAACTGACTGAATTTTAACAGCCATAATATTTAACTGTGATCGTCACATACCAAATACTGCACACTAACTTCTCATTACAATCACACAGGGTAAAAAAAGAAACATTCACAAGTGTTTCCATTCAGACGTTCTGTAAACAACCGTATATCACACCTGTGTACTGAATACTCTATGTTAATCCTGTAACATTTTATTTGCAGTCATCTGGAGATAAGATAACCATATGGTCTAACTGTCACCCATCATGAGGAAAGCAGCACAAAATGCGTCTGTACTCCACGCGCACTGGACTCATCATGCACTTTCTAGTAACCACAATTTCAAAGAGAAATTATTCTAATTAATTCACTTACTCAGGATCTTCACTGAACATCATCTGATTAATATATTCCTTTCAGTGGTGGAATATAATTTTATTATTGTAATCATACAAGACAGTTGCTGCATCATACCCTGAGCTAGCTGAATTCATTTCCCATATTTATAATCTATTTCTATGGCCCAATATAATTTTATCTTTCTATATATGCCTACTGTTCTGATTGGCCTTTCTCATCAATACTTTCCTCATATTCTTCCTCAACTCTTCTCAAGTTATTTGATCTATCCACATTTGGAGGTGTACAAATTTTCACTGAGTAATAAATATAAAAACTGCACAGCACAAAACGAAAGTGCTGCGAGGTGACATTTCAGAGTTATGATACTGTGTAGTTGCCACTGAACACAGGCTAGTCTGGCTGTACGGTGCACTACAGTTCATCCAATTCCCCAGTCACTACCCACAAACAAACAAACAAACAAACAGAGTTACTAACCTCTATGATGTCAGATTTATCCAGGGGAGAATTCTCCTTGCAACTGCCAACTGGTATTTCCCCTTTAGAATGGTCCCTTCTGTGGTGCTGCCGAGGGGACGGACGTGGGCTGGACTGAGGACTCCCACTTGGGCTTGGTGACCTGTCAGCAGAATGACAGTAACTGTTAAGAGTAGGGGTCTATGCTTTGTCAGCAATTTGTAGCATTCATGTGTAATGAAGTAGGTCACACTGATCCCTTTGACATGATGCTACAATCAAAAAGCTCTGCACATGGTAAGAATGTCAATATTTGAGATATCCTTATCTGTCTACCACTGTGTCCCACTCCAGTCCCACCAGTTCAGTATCACGAACATTTTTGTACACCATGTGAGCGCATGGGAAACTAAAGACGTATAGCAAAGGGCTGGAGTTTAAGAGCAGAAGGCAGAAACGAAGGGAGTTAATCCTTGGGATGTACTTTTGCGGTATCAGTGCAGAAGCACTACACGCTGTACAGTCACCTCTTCTACTCTGATTATCCATGTTTTCTTTGTGCTGTCAAAGAAAAAAGCCTTGTGCCAAGTTAATGACAGTTAAAGCTATCCATGTTACACCTGTCGTAGCAAATTAACCCACTTCCCATAGCATACAGATGCCACAAACAACACACATATATTGACCATTTACCTTCATATATATATATATATATATATAAAGGTACAATGCTGATTTACACATACACTATGACAAGAGCTGAGATTTAAATGTCTAGGGAAGTGTAAGCTGTGGCTATTCAACACTCTCTATGTTCCATCTTCATAGGTGATGTAAGCATCTTACACCACCTACGAAGATGCAACACACATTGTTCTGAAACGTCGGCGCATAAAATTCAGACACCGGGGAATCACCCAAAAGAAGGAAAACAACTTCATGAAACTTGCATTTTCTTCATAGCTTTTCGAAACATACTCAAATATCAAATTTCATGGCATTCCGTCCAGTGGGAGCCCAGCTTTTCCATTTGGATGGACGGACAGACAGATGCACAAATGGACAGGTACAACACAGCTAAGAGTCACTTTTCACAATTTTGTGAACAAGCCCAAAAACCCACAACATTTTGCTGTCTGGAGCTGTCTCTAGGTAAAGGATGAATATGGAAAGGGAGAACCTACTGCTTGCCCTGTGTTTTTAACCTATGAAGATCACCCACCAGAGTAGTCTCCCCTTTCCTCATTACACCTGAAGACAGTGGCAGATCCAGCCTCAGGAATGGTGTGGGTTTTGAACCTAATATAATTAACAATATCCATAATTTCAGTAATGACAATGTCATTATTTAGTTCAACGAAGCTGCTAGCAACTGAAGTCAAGACAGCTGTGTACATAACACGTAACATGTGGCCACGTGAAAACATCTGTACTAATCACATGTTTGCACAAAAAATTTTACAGACAAGTGACTTTGTTGTGGACACAACATATGACAGAAGGTGTGTTTCCCAACTGTCTAATAATGTGGGAATCTCCGTTTGACAAATCGCGTTGGTTACAATGAACTGCCATTTATGAGCAATATGTTAGAATGGCTCACTCAGGGAAGTAACTGGTTACAGGTTAGAAATGGACTGTTCTCTTCACATCTACATTAGAATGGTTCTGGTGGTGCTAACCTCCTGTCCAATATGTACCAAAATAAAAAATGAACAATAAAAAATGTACCAACAGCATTTTAGTGTTTTTTGTGACATGGCTCCAAGTCCAGAAATTATAAAGTACCAAATATGAAAGGAATCATGTATATTAAGAAGGAAGGATTTTGAGGAGCGACGGATGGTCTTTTGAAAACATTGTCTCAGAATTTATCTGGACAGAATGAGGCAATCCATGAAAAACCTCAGCCACAAAAATCAGCAACATGCCTATAATCAAATTCAATTAAAGATTCTACAGCAGTATTCCCAAACCCTATTCAATTAATGTACCTTACACTAAAAATGAAACTTCACACATGCCATTTCAGGGGCAACATTACATTTCAAACTGCACGTTACTGTGCATTATAAACATGATGGGATACAAGGACTTTTTCGCTTTAAACAAACTGTTTTGTTTCCATGCACAAAAGAGCGGTAAAGAAGTAATGTGTTATGACCATCTCCATTATCAGCAACTGATGTGGTAAGTTTCAGCAGTCACCCTGAAGATGGAGACAATGACAGCATCTGAAACATATGTCCCTTCTACTGACACCGCTGACCGGCCAAGACAATTTCACTTCAGTACAGTTTTAGTATAAGGAAAATAGAAAAAACTGGGAAACCTTAAAGCATTCTATATATATGCCTGACAGAAAATTTCCAGAAGTTACAAGAGCATTGTTTTCCACGTTAATACAATACAAAACTCAAACACATGACTTATAGCACTGTGAGGGAGGGGATAAATTGAGCTGCCTTCTAAGTTTCAGCTGAAATATCTCCTGCTGTAATTTAAAACTTGCAGCAGTCAACATAAAGATCTTTAGGGATGTGATGCCATGAAATGTGGCATACAGCAGGCACCAGAAGAATGCAAGGGCATCAATTCCAGAAGACCACAATTTTAATATTCACTGCAACAGAACCTCAAGTCTCACGTGTGGCACTATGTCACATACTGACCCAGGTGTGAATGTTAAGAAACAACACAAACACTGCAATATTTCATGTGAGTTACATGCATGACAGCTGTGCCATGTGAATATATATATGATGGATGTGCCATGTGAGTTATACACATTTCATCTGCCATGTGAGTTACACTTATTACAGCTGTGCCATGTGGTTATACATATGATAGCTGTGTCATGTGAGTTATACACATTACAATCATGCCATGAGTTGTACTTATGGCAGCTGTTGCATGTTTATTAGACAGATGCGCCATGTGGGTTATACATATGACAATCATGCCATGAGATACTCGTAACATCTGTGCCATGCGAGTTACACTCACAACAGCAATTCCACATGAGTTAGACAGCTGTGCCATGTGGGTTATAAATGACAGCTGTGGCATCTGAAATACAGATATGACAGCCATACCACGAGTTTGCCATTTGAGTTATACAATTGTGCCAGGTGAGGTACGCATATGACACCTTTGCCATATGAGTTATACAAATGACACATTTTCAGTTGCAGGCATACTAGTCCAGGAATACTATTTACATCTAATAGACACAACAAATATCACTCCTTCCCCACACACATGTAAATGCAGGCTGACAAGTACTTGCCACCGATATTAACTCACAATGGTATGTGGGGTAACACATTACTGGAGTTGTGTGAGATATAAGCTTCTTACAGCAGTGCTGCTGAAGATTCAAGTGTTCTGGGATATGATGCTGTTATCACTGGGCAAGCTGTTTCCAGTACATGATCATAGCACCTTCCTCTTTGCAGTCAATCCAAGATATCTCCTTGGCTTCTACATCATATCCCAAGAGACTTGAATCTTCACAGTACTGTACGTCTATTCAGACAGTACACTTATACCAAACTGTACCCCAACAGCTCTTGTAAGGAGTCATTCCTAACACAGCATTATTTAACGATAACAGAATATTGCACGTCAGTCCAGCATTCCTCCTAACAACACAAAGATGCACAATAAACACATAAATACAGCAAAAGCCAGCATATTCATAACAAAGACATAATTTTTTGGCAAGCCAAGTTGCTAGGTACACTTTAGCCATGTTTACCGTATTTCCAGAGAGTTTGCTACGTGTGCCTGGGGACAGTTGGTTGGTAAAGTCATGGCCCCAAATGTGAGGGAAGGACTGATGCTACTCCCAATCACGTCGTGACTAGAAATGAGCAGATTCTCCACAGACTTACGCCTGTAAACATACAATGCACTGCTACTGGATATCCTGAAGACTGCTGTACTACTGTCACACTGGCCTCCACACAATAATCAAATGTCTAACAAACACAAGACCCAGTACTCCTGAAGGTTACTGTCTGTTGACATTGTTAAATTTTTCACCGCATGTCTTTTGATACAACTGTTACAAATTAGACCAACAAAATGCACACACTTTTATGTTATAATTTACAAAACTCCTATGTGTTACGGGGACCACGGTAGCACAGTGGTTAAGGCGCTGTGCTACAAATCGGAAGGTTAGAGGTTCAATTCCAGATGGTGTCACTGGAATTTTTCATTGACATAATCCTTCCGATCACGCTACGGCCCTGGGGTGGACTCAGCCTCTAACAGAAATGAGTACCAGGAGTATTTCCTAGGGGTAAAAAGCGGCCGGTGCATAAGGGTGACAATCTTACCACCATCCTGGGCCACTGTCACATAATCTGGGAACCTTAACTTCCTGGAACCCTCTGGGCACCTCGGGCCTATAATGGGACTGATTTACCTTTTACCTACATGTTACGGTCCTCACTGGCCCATCAGCAAGGACTGCTGCTTACAAAATATTAAAGTGTGTGCATTTTCTTGGTCTAATTTGTTACAGTCTTTATACATGTTACACTGTGTTGTATGGTAGACAAGCACTATCCACACCGCATCACATTCAAGAAGACAGCAATCTTCACTTTACAGTCACCACTACAAGAACATTTAACACAGCACTGTATACAAGACTCAAAAAGTAAACAAATAAATAAATAAACAAACCCAATACAGTCAACTTTGTGTATAGCTAATATCCTAATATACTGATGAATTACATTTTTTGCTGGCAGTTACACTATTCAGTTCTTGCAAACATAGTACATACAAGATAAAAAACTGTAATACACAGGTAATACACAAATGTCTAACAAATCCTTTTGGAAACATTGTAACAAATTTCTAGAATGTAGGAAGAAAACAAAATGAAGAACTAGAAGCATATAACACAAACTAATGGGTAAACAAATTCCAACCACATTAACTGCAATTAAACTCTTTTCTTAAATTGCAGACACATCATTTTTACACCGAAGAAAAGGAATCAAAATTAGAAACACCAAAGAGGAGTCAGTAAGAAAAGTAATTTCTCCACTCCCAATCCAAATAAGACTAAAATCCAGTGGTTCTCAAATCTTTTTTCAACTGCAGCTCCACTTTTACCAATCCTTAGACCCACAACCCTACGCATAGGCAAATGACAATTCTTGAAACAACTTTTTTGAAATTATGTAAAATCAGTGAGCAAAAATGCACAACATATTTAGAAATAAAACCACAAAAATTATGTTATTTAGTCACATTCTGATGATTCAGCTGAACCATGCACAAATGGAAAATTCACCTGGGAGGGTTCACTAAATGGGAAGGTGGCATTTATTTTCTTCTGCCAGTTTCTTATAATGTGTAATAGTTGAAGCAAGAGTGCAACAAACATCACCTCACAAAATGAGTCTACTACTGGGTTTATTTTTAGTTTGAAGTGATCCTGGAAAACCCAAGTCATTCTTATAAGTTCTTGGGTAAAACAGAAATACGTTCCAAGCAAGATATGCATCTAGTAGATAATCTACAAACCTGCAAACCCAACCCAAAGTATTAAAAAAAAGAGGAAGAGGAGGAGGAGAAGAAAGAGGAGAAGAAGGGGAGGAGGAGGAGAAGGATGAGAAGGGGGAAAGGGGAGGAGGGGGAGAAGAGGAGAAGGGAAGGAGGAGGAGGAGGAGGAGGAGGAGGAGGAGGAGGGAGAAGAAAGAAAAAGGAGGAGGGGAAGGAGGAGAAGGAGAAGAAGAGGAGGAGGAGGAGGAGAAGAAGAAGAATAAGAAAA
>Ga0131853_10023834_pt1 | contig 11047 bp, 14 predicted proteins | sample TergutLab28metaG_FD_92764 | JGI IMG/M metagenome (GOLD analysis project Ga0131853, IMG submission 92764) | Labiotermes labralis P1 segment gut microbial communities from Petit-Saut dam, French Guiana - Lab288 P1 (version 2) (version 2) | ecosystem: Host-associated > Arthropoda: Insects >...
GGCGTCAGTTCAGTCGACTACTGGCAGTCGAGGTGTGCGCATCAGCGGTAGTAATGCTGGATACACCATGTTCCGAGGTAGTGTGAAGGGTACTGGCTACCCACTCCATTCGCCAGTTTCCCCCTTCACGTCCCCTCCAGTGCGTTACCGTGTGCCATCACGTTTCAACTGGACTCTACATAGAGAATTGCACTGGAATTTAAAGGGTTAATTCTATGCACGTGGCAGATTAACATAAAAGCGCACACCGTCAGGTGTGCGCACACGTTGCATCGAAGTACTGAAACTGCCGATCGCTCACACCCCGCAGGAGTAGACTCTTAGAACAGGGGGTGGGAAAAATTCAACCCGCAGCTGTAAATTGCTATTTATCTAAATTCCATGTTACATTTTCTGTATGGACTCAATAACACAAGTTATAACACTCACAGGCCTTTACGTAACATAACAAATGCGTATAAAAATTTGGTTGGGAAGCAGTAAAGGACAAAAAAATAAATAAATTACTTTGGTGGCCCAAGTGTAATTGGGGAGGGGGGGGTGATAAAAAATGGTGAAAACTCAGATCGACTGTATTGAGTTATGATTCATTTCACTATCACAAGTTATAACGCTCACAGGCCTTTACAAAACTTAAGAAATGCCTATAAAATTTTGGTTGGGAAACGGTAAAGGACAAAAAAATTAATTACTTGGTTTTCCCAAATGTAATTGGAGGGGGGGGAGGTGGTGGAATGCTAAAAAATGGTGGAAACTCATTTCGACTGTATCGAGCTATGTTCAGTGCACCCTGCCGCTAGTTCCGAATTTCTAGTGAGTTCGTCAGTCAGTTATTTAGTTGGAGGTTGGGTTGGTAACTGAGGCTGTTCCACACGTCTCACAATCGAGCCGTGCCTCAAGTATGAACTTCTGAACGCGACCATTTATTTGTGGCTCCCTTGCCCTTCCTCCCAGCCTCCCACACTGCTGATGTATATTTAATATCTTCCCCTGTAACCATGTCGCTTTTTTTTTTTCGGTTCCTATTTTCTCTGCATTCCCTCGATACACTTTGTCTTTATCTCTTTCAGTGTAATTCCTTCCTTCTGTTCTGTCCCTCCATTTCTACCAGTCGTTCTGTATTGCCCTTTACTGTAGGCATTAGGCATACATTGTACCATGTCTTTTAATGTATTGGATTTTGATGCATAAAAGCCTTCCACGTTTTAGACATTAATATTGTATGGCGTATAAGCATCTGCGTAAAAAAAATTGGACTTCAGCTCTTGTAATATTAAGTTTTAAACTACTTCTTTAAAGATTCTGTTTGGAAGTTTGACGGGGATTTCCGAGAACATTCAGTACACAGACTTGACCCCCCGCCTGGAATACTGATCTTTGAGGTAGGCTCCAAGACGAGGGATATGCTTTGAGTAAATAAAGCCTGAGCTGTGTGCTGCATTTATATAGTATGTGAATATCGTATTGCGACGCTGAAAAGTCTGGGTTACATGAACGTACGTCATTGTCCTTGTCGTTCTGGCTGTTGACGTCATCGTTTGTTGGCAGATGGTTTTTTTAAAAAGGGAAAAGAGTGATGGGGGGTGGGGTGCGCGTAGCTAACAGTTCTGGTGCGTTCTCAACTCTTATTTATCGCGATACGCTTAGTATATATACAGTACCAAATACCACTCAAACCCGTTTAGCAGTTCTGCATTTATTCTGCGAGGAGAAGCTGACAGAGTTGAGGAAGTTATGGGCGCATGTTGGCAGTTTTGCGTTCCGCACATTCCAAGAAACGAAAATGCTGTGTTTGAAGTTTAGAAACAGGATGCTTGGTGTGGTAAAGTATGGGATTAACGATGTGAAGTCCAGTGGTTACTCTATGTACCATCAGGATTAACAGTAAAGTCTGCGTTCTGCACACGGAGTGTATATATCTGTTTTGTGTGGATCTCAAAACAAACAGCGATTATTTCCCAATACAGGATTAACTGATTTTATAACCCAGACGAAGTGTGTTTACTGCGCGGTACGAGCTAATTCTGTATGTACTCCAGGATAAGTTTTCAAAGGGTTTGGATAAATGAACTGCAGTTGTGTTGAGGTGAACGAGTAACTACCGAAATCGGGTGTCAGAATGCGATATTAACTCTGGACCTCCCGATCACGAAGCAGCACGTTGTCCAGTCGGCCACGACATATGTGAAAATATTCGTGAGTGATGAAAGAATAAGGATTAGGACGCGGATTGTCGTGACCGATTTAAGGATGCCCTTTCAGCATTCTACTGGCAGTGGGAGATTCTCTTTGTACAGGATACACGGTAATCGTGCCGAGATTCGAACTAAGCACTTCTACAAAGATGTTTTTATCTACCTGGTTTCCGCAGTTAATTTTTTTTAATCTTACTTGACAGTGGTGAACACTTTAATTTCACATGACTGTACGTGACATTGCGCGGTTTTCCGCTCCTTACAAAGGGCCTGTCGCTTCCCTCGTGTTTCCGGAAAATCGTCTGTATTCCTGCGGCTGGAAATTAATGGTCGAAGCATTCAGCTGTCTTCCTATTCGCGTCAACCCGTTCCTCTGTCCCTGGAACATCCTACACAAACAATACTTTTCGTTCCCACAAACAAATATTACAATAATGATGATAATACGCGTCCAAATTTAAACGCAGCCGTGTTGAGAGAATGCGGAAACAGATCCTCTGAATGTACTGTTTGCAGAATAGGAGGCTAACAAGGTTGGGCTTTCGTGTATGAATATTTTCAAAATACGTGTTACGTTTACATGACGGTCGAACAAAAGTTTTAGGGAACTTATGTATTGGATACAAATGGCGATTGACTCTGAATGTATGTGTGTGTTCGGGGGGGCGTTTTTTAGAAGTAAATTCAATACAACTCTATATGAAACACGAATCATTGTTTATGTCTTACAGTGTTGCATGTGACCGGTGTTTTAATGTACACTCTCACGAATTAATTCTGAATGAAGGCATCACGATGTGCTTGCAATTCAATTAACGGTACACAGTATACGTTAACTCATGAATTAAACCAATAAAAATACTTGATTGGGAAATAACCCCAACGTTTCTACAGTGTGCTAGCTACATGTTTCGACCCCTCCTGCGCCGTTATCAGGGCGTTACAATTGCGAGAAGGAGTTACAAAAGTGCAGTGTCGGATGTGAAGTGTAATGTTGTAGAAATGTGGAGTAGAGAGCTGAATTTTGTTATAATTAATTCCAGTGAATAGATTCTGTCTTCAGAATCTAATGGTTGCTTAGCTAGTCTTGAAACCCCACGTAGGTACCCACAGATTCTGGACCGTGTTCACAAGACCCCGCTACTTGTCCCTACCCTGGTTCAAATAAATTCATTCCAAACCCAAATGTCCATTTTAATATTACCCCGCGTTCCTTCTGAATTGTTTCTTCCGGTCTCCCGACCAAAACTTTGTGTGTACTTCTCTCCTCCCTCACCTAATTTATCATACTCAATTTGAAAATTTGCAGTAAATCACCACGAAGATTCAATGATGCAACATAACAAAGAACTTACATGGAAACTGCTTTTATTGCAAATTAGAATCCTCCAGTTACATGTAGCAATTTGTATGAGGATTATGGAGGTAGTAGCAGGTGATATTCGTGAACTGGAAAACAGACTTTTAATTACAGATATGCGTCGCTTAACGACGGGTGTACGCTCTGAGAAATGTGTCGCAAGGCGATTTCGTCGTTGTGCGAACGCCATAGAGTGTACTTACACACACCTAGATAGTATAGCCTACTACACACCTAGGCTATATGGTACAGCCTATTTCTCCTAGGCTACAAACCTGTACAGCACGTTACTGTACTGACTACTGTAGGCAATTGTAACACAATGGTAAGTGTAATATATTATATTATATATTATGTTATTATGGGACCATCGTCGTAAATGCAGTCCGTCGTTGACCGAAACGTCGTTTTGTGGCGCATACCTGTATGTAGACCGATGGATTTTTGTTCCTTGGCCGAATACAACCTAGTCAATGTCACTCTGGTATTTATGTGTGTTGGGAGGTCTGTTGGCGAATGTTCTAGAGTCGTGCCTCTTTGAATCATGTGACAGCGTTTTTTATTAACGTACATACCCTGAGGATGACAGTCTGCTGGGGTATGATCCCGCGTGGTCTGGCTATGACCGACGTAGTCTCGGAGGAACACACCGCCTCCATCTTCAGTGATGAAGGGTATAAACTCTGCACCTAAATTTGAGGCAGTAAGTTTCTGCCAGACTACACGGCGTCGAGTTCTAAAATACCGTCATGCCCTTCGTCACCACCGGGAGAACCTACAATTTAAATACAGGTATGCGCCGCTTAACGACGTTTCGGTCAACGACGGACCGCATATACGACGTTGGTCCCATAAGATAATGATATATAATACTATATTATGTGGGCCGGGTAGCTCAGTCGGTATAGCGACTGAGCTACGGGCTGGACGGTCCGGGATCGAATCCCGGGTGGGACGAGATTTTCCGCCCGTCCAGACCGGCCCTGGGGCCCACCCAGCCTCCAGTAAAATGGGTACGGGGTCTTTCCCGGGGGTAAAGTGCGGCCGGGTCGTGCTGCTGACCCCTCACCCCCTTCTAGTGCCACAGTCATGGAAGAGTACCCACCCTCTGGGCCACACCGGGCCTGTAACGGGATCACTTTACCTTTTATAATATAATATTATAATACCATTGTGTTACAATTGCCTACAGTAGTCAGTACAGTAACGTGCTGTACAGGTTTGTAGCCTAGCAGCAATAGGCTATAACATATAGACAGTGTGTAGTAGGCTATACTATCTAGGTTTGTGTAAGTACACTCTATGACGTTCGCACAACTACCAAATCTCCTAACGACGCATTTCTCAGAACGTATCCCCGTCGTTAAGCGTTTCATATCTATAACTTATACGTATCCTGAAAACTCCAATTAAATAGTGTGATGTCCACTACAAAGACCGGACGGTGTAATACTGTTTGGGGAAGTTACTGCTCTTTGTTGTGAGAATTAAACGAAACGCTTAGGGCTTCATCTCAAGCACCACAGTCCGTTGTGAACGTTGGCTCCCAATACGGACCTTAGCTTTTCCTTCCGATCTCTGGCCACTGGAAGCGAATTCGTACCGTTGGGATTTACAGTGAATTGTTGGCTCAACAAATTTGTTTTCGTAGGACTGGCTTGTCAACCTAGTGCCTATCCCCCCATCCTAGAAGGCCAGGGTGTCTCTCTTCGTCTGGACCCTCCGGTTGGGAGAGACTACCGGCAACTACGCTACCGCCGACCAGTCGTTAATGTCGCTAGATCACGCAAGTCCGACCGCCGTGACCAGGCTGTGACACCGTACCTAGTGATTCGCGTACAACACCCGGGTCCTTTTTGCCTGTTATTCTTAAACGAATGATCGGAAGCAGATGGAACTTGCTTCAGCACATAATGTGGAATCATCCAGTTCACCATGAATTGGTGTGTTTGTGTGTGTGTATATATATATATATATATATATAAAGGTAAAACAGTCCCGTTGCGTGCCTGGAGTGGCCCAGTGGATTCCAGGAAGTTAAGGTTCCCAGATTTCATGACAGTGGCACAGGATGGTGGTATGGGTGTCAGCCTTAATCACCGGCCGCCTTTACCCCCAGGAAATGCTCCTGGTACTCATTTCTGTTGGAGGCTGTGTCGACCCCAGGGCCATAGTGCGATCAGAAGGATTTTATGCCAATGAAAAATTCCAATGACACCAGCTGGGATCTAACCAGTTTCATTTAATTCAGTGCACCCGGTACAAAATTACAGGCCTCAACAACCCGGTCGCGGGACAAAATGCAATTTCTTCGTTGTTGAATACTGTGAATGCAGTAAGCACTGTGTTAAGCGGATAGCAGGTGTTATGCGGGCAGATTGAAGGAGTTCATGAATGTTAAAATATGGTAGATGTAGTACCCACTGTGCTTTATGCAGTTATCAAGCGTTATGCGGGCAGATTGAAAGAGTTCATGAATGTTAAATAATGTGGCATATACAGTAACCACTGTTTTGAAAGCGGTTAGCGGGTGTTATATGGGCAGATTGAAAGAGTTCGTTAATGGTAAATAATGTGGTAAATTTAATGACCACTGTTGCAAAGGGTTAGTAGGCCTACTTATGTTAAGTGCCCCACAAAACTCGTCCACTATTCGTGAAACTTAATTCAAATTTGGCAGGACACGCGGTGGCGCAGTTTGTTGAGGCACTGCGCTACAAGTCAGAAGTTCGCGGGTTCCATTCCCGATGGTGTCATTGGAATTTTTCATTGACATAAACCTTCCGGCCGCACTATGGCCCTTGGGTTGACTCAGCCTCTGACAGAAATGAGTACCAGGAATGTTTCCTGGGGGTAAAGGCGGCCGGTACGTAGGGCTGACAACCTTACCACCTTCATGTGCCGATTGTCTTGAAATCTGGGAACCTCAAACTCCTGGAAACCTATGGACCTGTCCAGGCTTGTCATGGTATTTCTTTACCTTTCTAAATTAAAATTGGACGCCCGTACTTCTGTAGCAATGGCCGTAACAGTTCATTTGATTACGAATTTGATCACTGGGCCCGCACCGCTGTCGGATATCTGAATGCTGTATGGTTATCCTCGTGTCTTGTCCAGCGCGGACACAGTACCTTGAAACACTTCGTAATCACTTGATGTCTGGTCTCTTCTAAGTCATCATGCATAGCGACGTGTTTGTATACCCCTCGCAAGTTCCCTCACTGTTGATGTAACCAATTGTACAGGGTGCACATTTTATTGTGTCGCTGTGCACGGCGTCTGTCTCGGGATGGTCCGACGGATGCTGGCTTGATACGCGTTAAAAGTCCAGTGCTCTAGACCACGATAAAAAACGCACACTCTGTATTTCTTTCTTTCAGGAATAGGGATAGTGTTCATCAGATATACAGGGTAAATAGAGCTAAATAGAGCTAATACACTTGTAGTTCTTGCGCGAGACATCTTGTCGCCGAGCATACGTTAATATTACATTTTGTACCAGTGGCCAGCACAGCTTGAAGTTTTACATTGGAAATCAGAACGAATGGAAACTTTAATGAACACTGAGTTTCATGTAGAAGCTGTAATTTTTCGTGAAATATACATAAGTACTTGGGTTAAATCCACTCGGTTTTATTTTATTCAGAGGTGAATGTGGATGGAAAGAAAAAAAAGTTTTGGTGTTGCTTTCCGTCACGAGAGAGCTGAAGCGGTATGGCATCAGACAGACACCCCCAGAATAATTTAGCTACTTTGGTTTCGAACCCCGTAATTGTTACATGTGTCAAGAATTTTAGAAAAAGCTGTGAAGAGAACATGGGAATCCTCTGTGAATGGTTTTGGGATAATTTGCAGGCGGACTAGAATGACGTTCAGCAATAATCGCATACCGTAACAAAGCTGATATGGTCACTCAGTTATGTTTTGCCGTTTTAAAAACGTCAGGGGTTTCAGGGGGGGGGGGGTATATATTTCACATAAAATGTGTTTTTCACTTTCCTCTGCAGATTTTATTTCGTATAGAATGTGTGTTTCGTTTTGCCTTACAAATGTTATTGGTCAAAGTGTCTGTGTTTCATTTTGCTGAACAAGTTTAATTTGCCATTGAATGTGTGTTTTACTGTGGGGTTCCAAGTTTTTTTTTTTTTTTTGTCATTGAACTTTTGTTTCGCGTCTTTCCACAGATTTTTGCGGCCGTGGAATGTGTGTTTTGCCCTTGCTTGCTTGCTTACTTACTTACTTACTTACTTACTTACTTACATACATCTTACTTCCTTACGTACTTATTTACTTACTTACATACTAACTTAGGTATTATTTACGTACTTACTTACTTACTTACTTACTTACCTACTCATTTACTTGCTTACTTACTTACTTCTTACTTCCTTACGTACTTATTTATTTACTTACATACTAACTTAGGTATTATTTACGTACTTACTTACTTACCTACTTATTTACTTACTTACTTGCTTGCTTGCTTATTTACTTCTTACTTACTTACGTACGTACTTATTTACTTCTTACTTACGTACGTACGTACTTATTTACTTACTTACATACATACATCTTACTTCCTTACGTACTTATTTACTTACTTACATACTAACTTAGGTATTATTTACGTACTTACTTACTTACCTACTTATTTACTTACTTACTCACTCCATGGAGCAGAGTCATTCTTCAGAAGCTAACAGGCCCTCAGCTAGTCAAGAAATTCCCTCCATTTTATGGAACCCGAAGGTTCATTACCGCATTCACAAGTGCGCGCCACCTGTGTCTATCCTGAGCCAGCTCGATCCAGTCCATACCCTCTCATCGCACATCCTTGCAGTACAAATTTTATTTCGTTTACAATGTGTTATTCAGTTTTCTCTACAAATTGTATTTGCCATACAGTTTGTGTTTCACTTGTGAACTTCTCTGTTCTGGGCTATTACGCAGCGAGAGGTGGTAATTCCTTACCGACGTTTCAGGACAACCTATCGGTCCCTTCATTAATGGTCAAGAATCCAAGAAAGATTCTTGTCCGTTGGCAATTGCCTCTACAAATTTCACTTTCCATGAGGATGTGTATGTCATTTGCTGTGCAGAGTTTGTTCGGTATGGCTGTTGTTCCTATAAACATTTAATGACGTTATGTTCGACGTGTTGAAACCGATGTAGCTTCTGATGTAAGGTGCCCTTTGTCTCATTTAAACCAAATTTGGCATGTGTCAAAGTTTATTGTAAGTCCTGCTTGTAAAACTTCATGAAAAGTCCTTCAGCTTTTCTCAAGTTATTTACTTGCAGACAGACAGACCTACAAACCATGATGGAACGAAAATTCTGTATTTCTTTTGCAATTCTTTGTTCCGAACTCGCCCGAAATGGGACTAAAATGTGGCTTCGAGCGTATTTTGAAAATCAAGTCGAGCTTTTTATCCATGGCCACTGGAATAACGCCTGGAGGGGACGTCCAGTATCCAGAATATTTAACTGCCTCGTCTCTGCTGACCTCACAGTACTGGAAGCTTTATCACGTCGCACAATGACAGGAAGTTCTGAATTTTATCTGGAATTTCTAATTATCGCTTTTTTTTTTCTTTCGCCATTCCAACTACTAGCTATTATTCTCGGTCTTTAACGCGAGCTGACCTAAATTTTATAACATGAAATGTGAATCAATATTTGGCATTGATGTACCTTATACTCAGAGCTGAAAAGATTGTGCAGTCTGCAATATGAACAGAGAAATAGGTTTTGTGTGGGAACAAAGAAGCCTGTCAAATTGAGGTGTACCTTAGGAGACCAATTGCAAAACGATTCCTGCAGTAAATGACACAGCTATACAGTGCAGTCTGTTGGCCTGTGAAGTAGCTTATCCAGTATGTGATAATCCCTGTTTCCCGTCTTTTAGCCAATCCAGATGCCAATCATGTTTTCACTGAGCTCAGTACGTCGTTTCGAATGACACGCAGTACATTAACAGGCGACTATGTTTACCGTCTCACAGCGGTATCAGGTTTACGGTTTTATGGGATGTTAGTCCTTCTAATAACTGAAGAATAAAAAACCAACTAGATGCCACTTATTATTTTATTGTACTCTTATACGCTGAACATGTTTCGGGCACTACCATGCCCATCATCAGGAGCTCGCGACTATAATGTCGATTACCACATTGGTCGTTTCGTTCTGTAAAGATGGAGGGGGTAGCGTTAATGTAAAATTATGGTTCTTAGTGGTGTATGTTCTGTGTGAAGTTCTTTGTTGCTTGGTTGTAGCTGGTAACGTGTTTCTGTTCGTATTAATAGCTGTGATCCTTTATGCCTGGCGATCGTAGCGTATTAACAGAAACACGTTTCCGGCTACAACCAAGCGACAAAGAACTTCACACAGAACATACACCACTAAGAACCATAATTTTACATTAACACTACCCCCCTCCATCTTTACAGAACGAAACGACCAATGTGGTAATCGACATTATAGTCGCGAGCTCCTGATGATGGGCATAGTAGTGCCCGAAACATGTTGAGCCTATAAGAAGTACAGTAAAATAATAAGTGGCATCTAGTTGGTTTTTATTCTTCAGTTATCACAATGATGCATGGTCCAACAAACATCAAGTTCGGCCTTCTAGTTTGGTAGATTGGTTTCTCCGAAACGCTTGTACCAAACTACAGACACGGACTGAGGCGTTTCAGCTGACCTTGGCAGCCGTTTGCTCGGTGGAATTCTGGCCGTCCTTTTTTTTTTTGTGACATTAACCACTGTGTTCCAGTTAATACACTGGGCTGAAGTGCAGTTGTGTTTTGTGCATGTGAGATACGACCTTTATTTTATGTAGTATTCCGTATGGCTGGAGCTGTGCGTAAAGTTTACTGTAAAGATAAAGTTCACCCTAGAACAGGCCACAGAGGGAGTAGAGGTATAGCTCTACTCTTTCTTTAACCTTGCGCTAGATGGGGTGGGTGGTCAACGCCGCGCCCCGGCCGCGTTAACCCAGAGATATGAGATTCCTGTGATGGTGACTATGAATATCTCTCTGAGATATGAGATTCCCGTGATGGTGACTGTGAATGTTGCTGCCGTCTGGGACGTGATGTATAATGAACTTGTAGCCATGTACCAACTTTTCGGAAGAAGCTGCTGTCTGTATTTATCTGACGAATCTTCTGACTGTATTTGCCCAGAAGGTGGCTGCAGTTGGTAACTTCAGAACGTCAGCAAATAAGCTACCAGACTGCGCGGCGTCAGCACAGCGGGTTATTTGTCAGTGTTTTTGTTCGCTCTGTCTCCGGTTTGGAGTGTCACACTGTGCGAGACTGTGACTGGTGACCAGGCCGACACAAAGTACCGTCCGATACTCAGAAATGTTGCAAACCGGACTCATACCAATGGCTCTTGTGCACCCAGAAGATGGAGGCAGTAGGTTCTTCCGAAACACTGCTACATGTATGTAGTGTCACATCCTAGCAAGGAGTAGTCTTCGGTACTGCCA
>Ga0131853_10023835_pt1 | contig 11047 bp, 3 predicted proteins | sample TergutLab28metaG_FD_92764 | JGI IMG/M metagenome (GOLD analysis project Ga0131853, IMG submission 92764) | Labiotermes labralis P1 segment gut microbial communities from Petit-Saut dam, French Guiana - Lab288 P1 (version 2) (version 2) | ecosystem: Host-associated > Arthropoda: Insects >...
AAAAAAAAAACTTGAAGTTCTATAAAACCCACCATTCAGCCGGGCTTGTTTTTTCCAAAAAAAAAGGGGGTCCTTCCCCCCCCCCCCCCCCCGCTAAGTTTTGACAGTAGGTGTGATTGTAACCCAACTGTTTAGTAATGTAGGAATCTCAGTTTGATGAATCGTATAGATAACAACAGATTGCTGTTCCATGAGCAATATGTGAATTGGTTCACATCTGTGATATTTTCATGGTCTTGGTCAGAACATGAGTTGAAATTCATTTTATGGAATGTTTTGAATAAAACATTAGAAGTAAAGTGAGATGAATCAAGTGTGCAGTAGAGAATTTTTTTTTAATTCAGTAATTTTAAATGATTAGACAAAGAATCAAGAGTTTTTGCATTGTGTCTCCATAGGACCAATAATATGAAATTTCAATTTTCATCATGTCTATAGATGAAACTTTTTGACAGACATCCCTCTCTGCCCATGTGGTGTCAAAATAAACAACCAAAGAAATGAGTTACTGATACTGAACAGAACACAGCCTCGACATTTCTTTCTTTTGGGTATATATGCAAGGGTTAGTCAGACCTAAATGCCTCCTGTATTTTATTTCACACTGTTTACAAGTTCAATGAGTGAAAACTTCATGAACCTTGCTACTATACTGCTGAAAACATAATTATGTATTAATGAAGTCTCCATTTTTGTCAGCAGTCTTCTTACTTATTAACAAGAGCATAAAATCACACCCTTTACAAGTTGTTAATTTTAAGGTAACTCTAAGGTAATAACAACAGCCCATGATAATGAATGGCGATAAATAAGACCGGACGTCCAATTTTTACAAACGCAGCCTCACAGTGAAAGTCTGTCCACACTTCCACCACACCCTGAAGAGGGTGCTACACATGCTTATATATGGTAATGCAAAGTGAGTGTTCAAGTGATAATAAATAATACAGAAATATTCTCACCACACCTCCAGTGGACAACAGATATAGAATTGTGAATGTGTCACCTGTGACAGTTCTTAGCAATGAAATAGCCTCTTCTCCCTCTTCTGACAAGGATCGCACCCACTGACATTAGCACCAACCAGGGGTCCACATATTTGTAAGTAGTATTTCCACAAACAATACCTCGCTAAAACATGTTCCCAGACAAACATATCTGTGGCACTTTCATAACCAAATGCTCATTACCTGCTAATTATTTTATTTTATTTCATTTCATTCTATCCTTATTTTCTGTTTTATTTTTAGCTTACTCATTTTCACTCACCTCATTTTTACATTTTATGTCGTTTATTTTTATATTTATAGTTTTTATTTTATTTAGCATAATTCATTTTGTTTTCATTTGTCATTTTTATTTTATTTTTATTTTGTTTTTATCCTCCATTTACATGTCTTTTTCAATGTAGGCCCCCCCCTAAATAAAAACACCATTGACAGTAGACGTCCACCTGACAATCCAGCATGGTAGAAAAAGATTTCCCATCTGCACCACATCACATCCGTGGCCTGCAGCCGAAACGCAGGTGACTTATGATGTCTACACATCTACACAGCCACTAAGGCAGACCGGTGTGAATCTCAGCTTCCCCTACTACTGGCAGCAATTACAACACCGCAATACCAGCCAGCTTCCCCCTCAAGCCTACGACACCCCATTGATACCTCCAGCAATAATAGCGATCTTTATGAAATCATGGACGTAACACGACATGTATAGATCTACATATTAAACCTTCTGCACACACGCCCTCCAACTCTTTTTTAAACGAGATCTCGTCCCCTCTACTTACACCAACAATAATGGTTATACTGTATCATACTATATATTGTGTAGTTTTTTCCGATAATTGTATTCAACCTGATGATGGCCAAAAGTAGTATTGGCCTAAACACATAGTTGACATGTTATGTACAATTGACAATACAATTGTGTTATGACGGCCATGTCCATGCATAATTGTTTCCTTATTACGTACATACAAGTTGTGTTCTTCTTGTGCAGCATCTGGTGCATGGTGTACTGCAGTGCCTTGTTTTCATGTAATGGTGTCCTCCTAGGCTCTTTTTCAAAGGGCCAAGCAGGTGAGAGTGCAATGGTGCAAGGTACGGACTGTAGGGTGGGTGCAGCAACACTGTACATCCACTTGTTGCGATGGCCTCAATGGTGTTCAAACCTGTGTGGCCTGGCATTTTCATGGAATAGCAACACTGAATTTTTCTCTGTGAGACAAACCTGTGGAAGGTGAGGATTCAGACTTTGTATTATTTCATTACAGTGGTGAGAGTTGATTGTTCTCTCCTAGGTAAGAGGTTCATGTGAATATCAACGTTCTCATAAAATACTGCAGCCATGACTTTTTTTGCCTGTGGGACACTCTTGAATTTTTATTTCTTGGGAATATCATATGGTGCCATCCATTGATTGCTGCTTGGGTTCATCTTCCATGCCAATTTGTAATAGGAAAGGCCTCCTGTCTGTTATCAGTGCAGAAGATCAATGGTAATTGTTTTCCTTACCTCTTTTTGTGCCTCTATCAATGTTTGTAACACCTGATGAGCACAGACCATGGAAGACCTAAGTTTTTCATTCTTATTGCCATTATGCTGCCTTTGCAACTGGATGGGTGTTGTTATGTGATGGTTACCATGTATCAGCCCATCAACCAGGCAGCTGTTGGCAGGCATTGCTGCTATGCAAGAGTGACCACTCTGCAATATTCAGTAAGTTCTGCTGCCCTGTCTTAGCGTTCTAAATCTGTTTTTAATCATGAGACAGTATTCATAACAACAAGTACTTCCTCATACACTTTCAGGAGATGTTTGTGAATAGCTCATACAAGTTGGCTTCTCACCTTCAGTAACCAAGGACTTAATGACTGTTACCACACATCAATCTGTGGCATTTAAAATGAACAGTTATTCTGCCATCTCTTGAGTGAAACTGTTGTCATGATTAGAAAAGGACAGAAAGTGTTTGAGGACTTCACTGATGTAGTGGTTATTCCCATTAAATCTGAAGGTAGGTACCCTTAAATTGGATGCGGCAGGATCCTCTAAACCAAGACTACTCAGCCTCACATTCAACACTACAGTAGGCTTCATGAGTTGATATTTTAACATGTCGGCAAAGCCTAACTGGAATTAAGCTGTGATAGGTACCTTCAAACCCCACTGAAAGAGCCTCCACTTTGTCATGGTAGTGGGACTTGAGTGGCCATAGGATCCTAAGAGCTATGCTGGCGGTAGCTTGCTACTGGTAGGGTCTCCCTTGCCGGACAGGTCGAAGGTGATGGCCCAAACTAAGAGAGGCCCTCTGGTCCTCCAGGTTGAGGGTTGGACAGTGAGCTGACGACCTACCCCTGTAAAAAATGCTTGTTACGAAAACTCAAAAATGAGCCTCGGAAGTGTGAAACAGAAACGAACCTGGCGGTGTTTGAGGATTGGAACTTGGAACGTCCTATCATTATATAGACCTGGAGCAAGCAATACAACAATTAGAATAACCAGGCTTAGATGGGCAGGACATATAGTAGGAATGCAAGATAATCTACCATGTAAGAAAATCACCTTGGACAAGCCAGAGGGCAAAAAGCAAGTGGGAAGTCCAAACCTCAGATGGATGGATGGAGTGATGAGGGATGCAGAGAGGCTGGGAGTTAGAAATTGGAGGATCAAAGCCAAGGACAGAGATGGTTGGAGGCGACTTGTAGAGTCGGCCAAGACCCTACATGGGTTGTAGCACCTGGGAGTGAGTGAGTGAGGTGTCTTCAAAACTGACTGCTCATGAATGTGTGGGCTGTGATTATAGTTCTTCACTTTGAAACTAGAATGTTCTGAAATTAATGTGTTGCAGACAAGATATTAATTTACTAGAGGCATCAGATTCATCCCAAAAAGCATTTCATGAGCACAGACAGGGAAATTGCAATGGCACTGATGAAAAAATATGGCAGTTAGTACCATAAAATGTAAAAAATGACATTACAGTGCCAGACAATACAAATGAAAGCCCCGAAAAATGCTACATCACTGGAGATTCTGTAGCAATATATCAAAGCCTGCAATGATTGGGAAATAAGATTTATGCATTGTAAAGGATTAGCTGTTTGTTAGAGAAGATGTAATTTATTTGCATTATATAAATCCAAATTAGGATACAATCTTGTGGATATAGACATAGTCACATAATACTATCTACCATACTATACTCAGTGTTGGAAGAATCTTAGCAATAAATAATAAAATACAAATAATAAAACACCTAAAACCAATTTTCAATTCAGTTTTCAGTGGAATATCTCTGATAATTAAAATATTCTTCACTATTATAAAAGGAATTTATGGGTAAAAACCTCTTTAAAGCATTCCAAAACAGTACTATCTCATTAGCTAAGTCTTTGATATTGTGAGGAAGATTGTTAAAAATTTTAATTGCTGTGTAGTACACTCCCTTTTGGAACTTTGTTAGATTAGCTGTGGGTGGAAGTAAGTTGGTTTTAAAACTTGTGTGAATACTGTGGATCTGATTATTTGTATAAAATAAATGTCTGTTTTATATCACAAATACTGAAAGATATATTGAGAATATAAGGGTAGTATTTCTAAGTTTTTGAACAGTTCCCTACAAGAATCTCTCATTCTTGAATATGTGATGATTCTAATCACCCTTTTTTGAATTTCGAAAATCTTAACACTATATGGTTGATTTCCCCAGAAAATTATCCCTTAACTCATAATTGAATGTAAGTATGCAAAATAAACCATTCTTAAAGTTTCTTGAGACATTATAGTTTGTATCATTTGAATTTAAAAACATGCTGTATTCAATTTGGACATCATTTGGTCTATATGACCCTTCCACGATTGGGAGTCATCACTGATCAAACCCAAAAATTTTGTATTTGATGAGCTCTTGATGTAATTACCCTGGTAGTTAAGTTTCAAATCATAATCCCAGCTATTTTTTGTATTAAATTGTAAGTAATGTGTTTTATTATAATTTAATATTAATTGGTTTACTTTAAACCAATTATTAATATCCCCAAATATTTTAGCTATTTTTGTTTCGAAGTTTTCCAAATTTGTACTAGTTACTACTGTCCTGGTATAGTCTGCACACAAAAAGATAAATGCCAAAGCTTCCCACTGACTATCTTGAAAAATTAATAGTAATACCAGCAACATATCATTAACCTGCATTGCAAACATGATTATCTGTCAGGAGAAGTGAGTAACACAGATTAAACCCAAGCATTGTTTGACAGATAAGATTAAAAGCAATTCTTAGCAGAAAGAGAGGACATGAAAAACTGAGATTAAATGTGATGCTTTCAGTCTAGCTTATGGGAGGTAACTGACATTTGTTATTCTAAAAAGAAGGAATCATCTGCAAGGAAAAGATACCAGTGGAAGTACATTTAAATGTAATGAGAAAGGGTGGATGACAGAATTCATGGTTGAATGGCTGAGAGAATTCTGACAAGAAGACCATGGGATCTAGAAACCAAGAATGGTAGTGTTTGTTGCTTTCAAGAGTCACAACACTGGAAGTGATATATCTGACTTCTAATCTACATATAGAACTCCCCCCATAGCCGGTGGCATGACCTCTCAGTGACAGGTTCTTGCTGTGGTAGTTAACAAACCACTCACAGACACACTATGTTGGCAGCATGGGGAGCGACTGCTATCTGGAATGTGCCACTTAATGCCAGCAGGAAACATACCACTGTCTGAAGCAATAATTGATCAGTGGATTAAGATTGCTTGGAATGACTTTTCACTAAAATCCTAGAGCAGGGTGTTTAGAAAGTGCTGCATGTCAAAAAGTATGAATGGAACAAAGGGTATGTCGTGTGGGATGAAGAACATGAAGAATTCTCTTCCAGTGACAAAAGTGTTAGTCATGACTACTTAATTCCAGAATATTAAGCATGCAAAGAATGAGTGGCACAAATCTGGCTAACATGAATACAGGCACTTTCCAAAAAACTGACAATTATTGAGGGAATGGGGTCATCCTGTGCTAAAGTAAACATAAAATTTACTCCATGCAATTAAAAGAAATGCCCAAATTTATTTTGCAGAAGGTCAGCATTGTCTCTTGGATACCTTAAGATACATATAGCTTAGAAATGAATTGTGACTGCATCTGGCACAAGCTAGTCAAGTTTGTATCATCAGCAAATACAAGAATTTAAAACACAAAATATTTAAATGCAATGCCAATATATGTTTTAATAAGCAGTGTTTAAATGCTGGTAAATGTGTGAAATCTCAAAAATGTAAAATATATATGCATTTTATTTTGAGTTTTAAAATCACATATTTAAATATATAAGGATGGTCAGTATGACTGAAACTTTGGAGTATGTACTGACAAGACTAATAAAATTTGTAATGGTTGATGGCAGTACCTATATCAATTTTAATCCTGGGTATCAGGTCACCTAGGCAAATAAATTTTGTACATTTGCACCTATATTTGTGGGTTTTCAGTATGGCTGTTGCTTCATACCACACTTGTGGGAGCCAGAATTTTCAGGTGGCTCCTAGATTTTTGAAATAGTTATGGACACCTGTGTTAAAGTTACACTCGTATAGCTGGAAGACGTCTTGCAGACCAAGGATATTTTAATCTCCAAGGTTGATGGTGCACCAAACAACTATGTCCAGCAGTTGTATTACATAGTACTTGATACAACTATAGCCTCTTGATGGATTTATAATAAGTAAATTATGCTTGATCACATTCTTCATATACAATGACTAATATTTTATGACATACAAACTGTACAGATAGAGGTGGCACTTGACTCATGATTCCCAGGCTTAAAATTTGGTCATTATGCAGGTGCTTCGATGACAGTGTTGCTTACAATAAGACCATCCTCAATTCATGACTAAAAATGACACCTTTTTCAGTTCTTAAACCTTTTGTCCTTGACATCTGAACAGTACTAAACAAAAATTCAGAGTGAGAAGATTTTTTGTTGTTGTTGAATTTATCCTCTTGTAGTATATCATTTTAAACAATGATATACATATTGCCATCAACCACAACAAATTTTATTAGTCCCATCAACATACAGTACATGTTTCGGTCACACTGACCATCTTCAAGCATTAAATATATGATATTTAAAACTCAAAATAAAATGCACATACAGTGAATTTGTGAGATCTCACAAATTTTGCAAGTCATATTAAATTTTATGTAGCAATTGAAATATAGGTATTTTTATATTTCCTGCTCACGGTTTTCTTATTGTCTTTTTGTTTATATAAACACTTTTAAAAAGTCGTTAAAAACCATACTGTAACTCACGCACTTCATTGCCCCCTGTACTTTGTGGGATATTGTAAATGCTTTTAAAAAATATAGGGTTTTTTGTGCCTTAAATAGATATTTTAGTATTAGTGTTTAGTACATACCAAAAAAACCCGATGTATATAGTGCAGATTAACTTTGCCTACAAAATTAACACCTTAAAAAGTAGGCATCAAACCCAATAAACAAAGATGTATGTAATTCAAAATAAAAAACAAATAAATAGTACACATAAAGTTGCCTAAGCACTAATAAAAAAATATCTGTGGCAGGCACAATAAACCCTTTGTTGTTTAAAACCAATTGTAACTACCCACAAAATGCATCTGGCAACAAAGTACTCCAGTTACAATATGGTTTTAACAGCCGTTTTTACAGCTTTAACATAAATAAGAGGCAAATAAATAAGAGAACCACAAACAGGATATATAAGAAATCCTATATTTTAATTGACACATAAAATTTGGTATGATTCACACAATTTGTGAGATCTCAAAATACATACATGCATTTTATTTTTAGTTTTAAATATAATATATTTAATGCCTGAGATGGTCAGTATGACTGAAACATGTAGCTTACAATGGCATTACTGATAAAATGTGTCATGGTTGACAGCAATTCGTGTATCAGTTTTTAATGTGAGAAGCTCTGCTAAGTCGTTCTGAAGCAAATGCAAGACTAGACTGATCAGCTGTACCATACCAAATGTGTGGGTTATTTAATGTCACCACTAGCGGTAAGAATCGCAGGAATTACGAAAGACAGAACCCTCCCAAAACATATGGAGAGTGGACCAACTGCAAAAGCAAATTTAATTACCATTTACATGCACAGCTTATAACATCAAGAATACAGGGAGAAACATGGCTGACAGATGTAAGAGTCGTAATTAAAATTAAATGTGTTCAGTATTTGTGCTATTATTTCTTGTGCTGTAGAATAATATGATATACATGTATCTTCTATATGAGAATGAGATTCTTTTCACAGTGGTGAAAATTCAGACTGTCGTCTTCTGGGGTATGACACTGTAATTTTTCAGATGCTCAACACATATGCATCTACATGATGTCATAGTCCCAGAGGCCATCAACCTTATATGTTCACCCTCTTAATATCTCTATGGTTACAACTACTGAATCATGTCTTATACAATTACAAGAAAATCAGTATGAAATAACAGACTGTTTTGCATCTGTTCTACATATACTTGCAAAAAGAACCAGTGAAATTCTAGTTTTCCTTTATACACTTGAACTGCACAGTATTACCGCAGTCCATCATTTCTAAAATAAAATGTTGTGAAAAGTGATACATAAGTACACTATGGTATAACCTTTTCAAGACACAAAATAAGAAAATACATTGGCCTTTGCAGGGCTAGAGAAGCCACTCACTTGGAAACTTCATATTCCTGTTTCAGTTAACCATATTTCTCTGCCAGTACAATAAAACACAAGACAGGTAATTCATGTAAAATGTAACATTCAGGCATATCCATGTAACCACTGCTGCTGTGGAAAAGCACTAAGTATTAAATATTCCGAGTTTGTGTCTGTAGCCTTAGTCATCCAGTATACAAAGTGCATGTGCCATTATATGATCATCTGTGGCCTGTATGGCTCTATTACATTTTTCCAAATTATTTCATAAAGACATGATATTAAGAAAACTTTGTTGAACATATAATATGTGTTTTGAATTCCTCTACAACTTCTGTCTGAAACATTTTTCATTCTAAGGAGAATTCAGAGCGGTACAATAAAAAATGTACATAGATCTTAAAAAAAAGTACCCATTATTCTTGTCAGATTTTAATGAAACTTGAGTTTTCTCAACAGATTTTCAAAAAATACTCAAATATTAAATTTTATGAAACTCCATCCAGTGGAAGCTCAGTTGTTCCATGCAGACAGACAGGCATTACAAAGCCAAAGGACATTTTCTGCAATTTTGCAAATGTGCCTGAAAGTTAGAATTTTTGTATATTTATAATACTCAATATACACTGTATTAAACTGACAAAAATGAAATACAATTGGCTATACCACATTAACATGACCAATCTTAACATCTCAATTCCTCAAGAGTTCCATATGACGGGAGTGCACAAATTTCCCAAAATCCAGAAGCCACCTTCAAATTATGGGTGCCAGAAAAGTAAAATGAAGTTCCACACTGAAAACCCACAATTCTGGAGTGACCTATGAACCTCACGATTATTTGGTGCTGTCTGTCCACTGCATGTGAACTCATATATTTCAATATGTAAAGAAAAACTAAAATAATCTTGCTGAAAATATTTGGCAGCACTGTACAAACTTTAGTTTCCTGGGCAGCCACACACATGGGATTTGAACACCCTTGCTGTATGATAATGAAAAAGCCTGGAATTCTACTTTAAATTTTCTACTGACATTCACTCCACAAAACAAACAGGCCAAATAATAAAGGTATATTATATACTAGACAATTATTTAGAAATTATAATCTGCTGTTGGTGAGGTCTGCTATGGACAGAGAAAATTGCCAAGTAATAAAAAAAATATTTAACTATAATTATTAGTATGTGACAGATTCAGAAGTTGATATACATAGGTGAATGTATTATAAATTAAGTGTTCTTGGTAACACATCTGTAATCCCCCTCCCACCCTAAACACACATTCATTAAACATATCACTGTGCTATTAAAGGTGCCTTTTTTTGTTACTGGTACTGTGCACCTTCTTATACTCAATGTCAAGCAAAAAATGCATTCAATAAAATATGACAAGGTACAAACAATAAATTCATGATGAATATCAACTCTTAAATGTTTGGCACCAAACTGCCATCCTCAGGGAGTCTACTAACACAAAGGAACATAAGTCCAACATGACAATTCAGGTACTGAACACAATTTTACATATTTTGTTAAACCATATAGCTGCATTGGTCTAACAAAGTTCTTCCTTTGTGTTTTTATAGTCGTAAGCAGCTGCTGCTTGTTGAGTGTTTGCAAATTTTAAGTTCCTCATACCGAGCATTTTCTTACATGCGCTCTATACAATACAATAAAATACAAATCATTACACATACATACATACATTTCATCAATCCATGACATCACTCAAGGGGCATTCAGATATGAAACATTGTCAGATAAAAGGTATATTAATGATAATCGATCATTATTAAGAACAATACAAGACACAACAGACAACAGTGTAAAATATTATATTCATAATATCCTTATCTTGAACTTGAGATGGCGAAACTTATCTCCTATAAGAATATTAATCATCAAAAAATTCTTCTAGAGCATAAAAAGATTTACTTACTAAGTACTGTCTTAAAGTTGATATAAAAGACCTTTTATTTTCTACTAATCTTGCAATGCAATCAGGTAGCTTATTAAGATCCTTATGCTCATATAATACACTCCCTTTTGATATAATGTAAGATTACTTACAGGATAATGCAATTTTAATTTATTTCTCATGTTAATATTATGAACCTCAGTATTGGATGTAAACTCTTCCTGGTTTTGTAGGAAGAATTTCATTAAAGATAGAATATATTGAGAAGTTATAGTCAATATTCCCAATGATTGAAATAGTGGTTTGCAGGAGGTTTTGGGCCTAGAACCAGTCATAATTCTTACTATTTTCTTTTGAGCCAAAAATATTTTATTGCTCTCTGAGGAATTTCCCCAGAAGATGATTCC
>Ga0131853_10023836_pt1 | contig 11047 bp, 6 predicted proteins | sample TergutLab28metaG_FD_92764 | JGI IMG/M metagenome (GOLD analysis project Ga0131853, IMG submission 92764) | Labiotermes labralis P1 segment gut microbial communities from Petit-Saut dam, French Guiana - Lab288 P1 (version 2) (version 2) | ecosystem: Host-associated > Arthropoda: Insects >...
ACATACATACATACATACGTACATACATACGTACATACATTCATACATACGTACATACACACATACATACATACATACATGCATACAAACATACGTACATACATACTTACATACATACATACATTCATACATACATTCATACATACATTCATACATACACACGCACATATATACATACGTACACAAATATACATACGTACGTACATACACACACATACAGGCACTCAGAAAAACACAAGTACGAACGCACGCACGCACGCATACAAAACTTGTCTATTATTATACATATGGTCTGCAGTACCGTGAACTGATGAAGAAGAGTTTAGTTTGTCGCCACTTGGGAAGGTTCAGAAACAAATGGACCACTTGCACTGTATCTACACAGGCATTTTACACTTGCGTGTTGATGTCAATAAAATGTGATGTGTTAATCGTAAAAGTTCGTGGTAGCAGTAATAAGAGTCTGTTAATATAATGTGTAACAATTATGTCCACAGTCCCTACCGGACAAGTTCTTCGCCCTCTCCCGCACTGTCCCGGACCGGTAACCCTAGAAGTGTGACAAACACCGGTGCCTGCTTACAGCATGTCGGTCGGGACGCTACTGTCTGCCGTAGCGTCGCGATGCACTCAGACAGAGAAACGCTGACGGCGCATACTCCGTCACGACACAAAGTTATTTAAACAAGTGTGGAAAGGGCATGTTATTAAGGCAGAACAAAACGTACTGCAAGACGAGGTACTGAGAAGACACGTGGAATATCGCCGGTGTACCGACGGAACACGTGTTCAACATTAAGAGAAGAAATGGAAGTCCACGTAAAAGGTTTGAAACAACGGAACTGATAGGACTTATACAGACACATGAACCACATTCAGTCGATAAATGAATGACCACAAGTACTGAAAAAAATTTAATAAAATTAAAATTTGTAAATTTCACTCATTTCTTCTGTTATCCAAAGACGATATCTCACCTGCATTCGGCAAATACTGACGAAATTGAACGTAACTGCAAATGGTGATTTGGGAAGGATTTTAAAACAAGCAGACCTGTCCTGAATTTAAGCATTATCCTAGAAATTTCCTGAAAAAATAACAGTTATTTCTGTCCAATTACTTTGTGTATTCAGTCCCGCAGACAAATTTTGATGTTTTGTTGACCGTGCATCTCAGTATAATCTTAGTAATTAACCACCTTAATGCAAAAATTTTTGTTTTATAATAAGTTTATTATATGTCTCTATTGTGCTGATGATCAGCACATAGTGCTCGAAACATGTGGAGGCATATAATAAACTTATTACAAAACAAGAATTTGTGCATTAAGTTGGTTAATTAAAAAGATTACCCCGCAGACAAGCTAGCTATTTCTCAGTCAAGAAATCCCCCGCCTTTTATGAGAAACTAAAAGTCGTTTTCGTGTTCGCCAGATCCTGCCGATAAACCACATCGTGAACCAGACCTTCCAAACGTATCTGCTTCTCCCATACTGTTTCTTCCCTTCATTTTCTCAGCCTAAAATGCACTATGAGTTTCTCGCCTGTTCCATAAATTATAAATATCCTTCCCCCTCATTTTTTTTCGCCTTATTAAGCTAACTAAGCTCTTTACTATGCAATATTCTGATTTATCCTCCCATGTCCCCCCTCCTCCCTCAGGTCCAGATTTTCTCAACACTAGCTTCCAGACACTGTCACATCTGTTCTTCCCTAGACATCTTTCTTATCTAACAGAGACCTATTTTCAAAATTGACAGACCGACGTAGCACTGTCGCTAGAAACGTAATCTGTGGAGATTCTGCAGCAAATGAATGTCTCTTGGAGGTGAATACATGGGTTTTTATTTAGCTTAGTCTACCCTAGTTACCGCTGGTACTGGTACAAGGACCTCTATTAAAAGAAACTTGTTTCCCTCAGTGATAACCACGTCGTTTCACGCATTTCGGTAACACTGTATTGTGCATTTGGAAACAGAAATGTAGAAGTACAGTCTTCTGCACAATTAATTAAACACAGAGGAATGAAAACATATGGAGAAAGTGATGAACAGCCGTATTATTTCCTTAACTGTCCACACCACATGCATGTATCTGGTCAACTTCACGCAAAGGCAAATGAGCCCAGAGCCCATTGGAGAGAAGGCAGGGGGTGTCTCAGGACTTCAGCACTTGCAGGAAACAAAGACACAGTTCATCGATATTTCAACACTGAGTCTATCCACTTTACCGACTGCTGCACTGGCTCCTTTAATAGTGTATGTGTATGTGTGTATGTATGCGTTTATGTATGTGTGTATGTATGTGTGTGTGTGTATGGATGTATGCATGTGTGTATGTATGCGTTTATGTATGTGTGTATGTATGTGTTTATGTATGGATGTATGCATGTGTGTATGTATGTGTTTATGTATGTATTTATGTGTTTTTTTATTATTTATTTATAGCATGCTTCATTACATAATGTAATACTACATGCTTTATGATATATATACAAAATTAACATTTTTGCCGATTTCTTTACTGTTTATGCACTGATTGTTCTTTTAAATTTTAACGTAGTCATTGGAGTTTGCAAAATTGGTAAACTTTTTCAGATATTTGGTCACTAACACGTTTTTTTTTTCACCGGCCAGTTGTCTTCTTTTGAGATATGTCCTATTGGTGTTTCTCTTTCACTGTTCAGTTTGCTGCATTGGTACAGCAGATGATCCACTGTTTGGTTTCCGTTAGCGCAGGGGCATTCCGGGGACTCTACAGTCTTGAAGCGATGTAGGTATGATCTTTTATGTATGTATGTGTGCGTGTGTGTATGTATGTATGTATGTGTTTATGGCGATAGAAGAAAGAAATCGTGGTGCAAGTTGCCATACAGTGACCGCTGGTCCTTCTGATAAAGGCAGAGTGCAGGCAAGGCAAAGTGTGTGGAAGTGAAATGGGTAAGGTAGTGGAAGGTGCACTGTTAAGAGAATGCATAAGAGGAAACAAGTTCGGCCATTTACTTTATTGTGGCTGAATTTTGTTGTAAGATGTGCAGTGGAGTCTTGCAACGCTACATAAAAATTCGACAGAATTAAGCAAAACCACATGCAAGCTTGATCCAGATGGACAGTTGCAGATCCTTGCAGTTGCATCCTGTGTTTTAGCAAGGATTTCTGCCTTCAAGTGCGTGAGAACTGAAGGCATTTCTTGCGAAATCGTAGGTTAATTTACACACAGCACAATGATTCCCACACATTAAAAACTATCCCCGCTAGTCACGGCTGTAACACCAATTTTAATACAACAACAAAAGGGATTGTCCATTTAAACGCCGAGTTAAATCCCATCTGCAAACTGCTGGCATTATTAGGAGCTCACATATTCTCCACGTTAGCAGGATAAGGGTTAAATCAATTTGATGTTTGTGTGACCGTGCATCATTGATACAATAATATAAACAGCCAACTGGATGCAACAATAACAGATTTTATTGATAATTACAATCAGCTCAACAGGCAGCATCGTCGGTGCATTATACCACAAGCTGTAAACACAGTCTAGTGCTCCTGAGGATGGGCGAAATTATCCCCCGAAACACGTTGAGCTGATTGTAATTATCAATAAAATCTGTTATTGTTGCATCCAGTTGGCTGTTTATATTATTGGATTAAATCAAATTTTTCCGACTATATTATTTTATCTCTTGTCAATTTTCACATTCCAAATGTTAATCTTATTCGGTATTGCTTCAGTTTCACTACGCATTCCTGTAGTTTCACGATGTACTGCATTAGTTTCAAAATTTATTGTCTTTTTTCCACCATATTAATTTAAATTTGGATGTGGAAATTGGTCTCTCACTCTGAGAGAGTAAAAGAGGCTGATGGCACATGAAAATACGTTGCTGAGAAAGACATGTGGGCCTAAAAGAGACAGAGAAATAGGGGAAGGCAGGGCACTGAACACTGAGAAGCTTCACAATACATACTCCTCACCAAATACTATGTGGGTGACCAGATCAAGAGGGGTGGCATGTGAGGCTTACGGGGAAAGAACAGGTGCATACAGAGTTGTGGTTAGTAAAATCTGAACTTAAAAGACTTCTTGAAAAAAGCAGGTTCTTTTGAAGGTGGTGATGAGCTTTCAGGTTCGGCGAAATATGGGACAGTACTTCCTCAAATTGAGGAACTCTTTGCTGGTTGTTTGGTTAGTGGCTTTTTCATATAGTCAGTCAGTCCGGCGGTGGGTCATGTGGATTGAAATGTATTGTTATTCGTAAATTTTATTTACCTGTACGTTTGGTGCATTTCGATTAACCGTAGGTCTGGTGCGAGGTTTGCAGTGGCCCAGTTGCGTGCGGCATTGAGCTGTAAGGCGGAAGGTCGCGGGTTCTTTTGACGATGTCATTGAAATTTCTCACTGACTCAATCCTTCAGGCCGCACTATGCCCCTGGGTTCGAAGCAATCTCTAATAGAAATGAGTACCAGGTGTACCTACTGGGGAGTAAAGGTGGCAGGTGTTGAGAACCTTACCACCTACATATGCCGACTATCTACAAATTCTGAGAGACTCGAATTCCTTGAACGCTAAGAGTCTGTGAAAGCCTGTAATGGGATACAGGATCTGTTCCTCTGGTGTGTAAAAGTGATGTCACTTGTCTAAGTACAGATGCGGACAGAGAAGAGTGGTTCAGTTTTATGAGGGTAAATCCCTACTATGGTACGGAAAAAATATGTCTTTTATGGAAGAAGTAATGACAGACACCGAAGAAGAAGGGAAAGTCGGCAAGTCCATCACCACGCATCACGAAGGAAATAAACTAGGCTATAAGCAGCTACTATTTGTTCACTGTTGGTCGTGAATCAGCAATAGGTCTGCTGAAAGCTAACGGATATAGTACGGGTTTAAAGCACGGGGCCTGGTAAAATTCTCTGTTTTACCCAATGATAAACTTTGTCGCAAAAACATCTGAAAATATTTACTTACTTACATATGCTGAAAATCTTGTCGTAAAAAACTGTATGAAGCTTCTCAGTGACAATTGTATTATTTATTATTCAAAAATGCAAAAAAAAACTTATTTTCTATCATTCTACGGTTTCACTGACATTAACCCCTTAAACGCCGGGTTAAATCCCATCTGCCATTTGTTGACATTATTAGGAGCTCATCATATTCTCCACGTTAGCAGGATAAGGGTTTAAATGTTGTAAAAATTCGGAATATTTATATCTGTTCAATAAAACATAAAAGTCAGGGCTACCATTTTGCTCACAATTCAAATAAAAATCCTACAAACTACAGTAAAAACTGTTTTATCCGTAAACGGATTATCCGGAAATCTCGGTTAACGAGAAAATTGACAAAGATAAATCTCATTCTAAAACAGGCCATGAAGGCCGAGATAAGGGTGGGTGTTCATCGCCACGCCCCGGCCGCTGTATTCTCGGGACAGAGAGCCGGTACCCATTGTGCAGTAGGATGGGTGAGCCCCAGGGCCGGCCTGGAACTGTGCAGAAAATCTCGCCCCCCCCTCACCAGGATTCGATACCCGAACCTTCCAAAACGTAAAGAGTCACTACACCGACTGAGATATCCCGGCCCAGAAATTAACATGCTGATATAGTTAACACCCTGATATCCGGAAAGTTGCGATATCCGGCAACCACCTACCCCGGAGATGCCGGATAAAACCGTTTTTACTCCGAGACATTCTTATTAATTCATAATTCTTCCAGTCCTCACCACACACATTAACGTGTTTAAACAACAGCGGCAATCACAATACATTCCCCCAATATCATGTTACATCCTTTGGTACATTTGTAATTAATTTTAATTTAGTGAGACTAGTTCATAAATCAATGACAAATATTGAATAAAATGAGGCTTTGCGATGTGCGGTCATATACAAATTTAATTTAACAGAAAGGTTTACAGCAGTAAAACCTCAGTCAAATATCGTCTGATGAAAAAAAAAAAGTTAATAAAATATTAATTTTGGTTTGATGAAGCCTACTCAGAATTAATAAATAAAAAAAGCAGGCCAAATATGAATAATTACATAATCCTAACAAAATATGTGCAGATAAATTGAGAAATAGCAGATCTAAAATGAGCAAACATGTCACGAACAACAATGCAAATGGCGTGCTTCATGAAGCAGCTTCCAGTTGGCAGCAAAATAAATGTACCTACCCTAGTCATATAGGCCTACATTGCACATTAAACTTTTTCTGAAATATAAAGACACCTCACGGCCATCGCGTATTAAGTTTGCTCTTGATAAGAGACGCACAGCCTTCTTTATCGGCGGACCAGTACGACACAAGAGATTTGGCGAAGCGAAACCCTAGGGTTTACAAAAAAATATTAATCTACTGATATTTCGACTTTATTTATCTTCTTATAATAAAACCAACTAGATGCACTAATGGGGACCGCGATAGCACAGTGGTTAAGGTGCTGTGTTGCAAATCGCTGGTTCGATCCCAACTGGGTGTCAGTGGACTTTTCATTGACATAAAATCCTTCCTATCGCATTATGGTCCTGGGGTCGACTCAGCCTCTAACAGAAATGAGTACCAGGAGTATTTACTGGGGGTAAAGGCGGCCGGTGCGTAAGGCTGTCAACCTACCACCATCCTGTGGCGTTGTCACGAAATCTGGGAACCTTAACTTCCTGGAACCCTCTGGGCTCCTCCGGGCCTCTAACGGACCTTTATCTTTAGATTCAATAATTTCTCAAATTTATTTTTGGAATAAAGCTCTACATGTTTCGGACAGTTCCTCTGTCCATCATCAGGAGTTTTTCACTGTACACACAGCAATGGTATATGTCATACAGGTTTGCTGACAGCTTGTGAGCAGGATCCTGATGTTGATCCTGCTCGCAAGCTGTCAGCAAACCTGTATGACATATACCATTGCTGTGTGTACAGTGAAAAACTCCTGATGATGGACAGAGGAACTCTCCGAAACATGTAGAATTTTATTCCAAAAATAAATTTGAGAAATTAGTGCATCTAGTTGCTTTTATTATAAGAATTTATCACGATGCACGGTCACCTGAACGTCAGATTTATTTACCTTATTTTATTCGGTGAAGACGAATTGTACGAGCCTCTTTAGAGAGTAATGCTGATATATTTATAACGATTGAATTTATTTGGGGCTGATACTCTTAACATCCTACGAAACTGAAGGTTCTACAGGCCACTTAGAAAAGGGTAAAAGACCAGAGGATGTACAACAGGAACAATAAAAAAGCCCAAGACACAGGGCCGACCCGAGACATGTCGGAGCAATGGACAGGTTAAAGATTTGACGTCCCTTAAAACCGCTGTTCTTAACACTTCTTCGGCCTGCGACTAGGATCACGAAAATTTTGAAGGCGCCGTCCCAAACCGCAGATAATGTTCGGAGAAATTCTTTTGCGTGTTGAAAACTGAGTTTACTAGCACCTTATTTCCGATTTTTCCAGTAACATCTTAGCGTCCGTTATGGGTTGGCGCCCGGGCAGCTGCCCGGCTGGCTCTCACCTTAGTCCGGCCTCTCTCAAAATAAGAAAGTGCAATCGAACTGACTGGGACAAACCAAGTTCTGGTATCGCGTTGTGATATTAATTGCTTTCGCGGATTGTTAACAGCCCTACCATACATAAAAGCGCAGAAGGTCTTTTGGAAGCTGAAGTCTTCAAAGACCGTGGCCCGCTGTTGTATAACGTCTCTGAGTCAGCACTTTCACGTACGCCGTCCCGCACGATATCAAAATGCGAGTCACGGAAACAGTAGGGAAACAGATACGGATGGAGTGAGAAGCTGTCAGCTATGTAGGCAAGTCAAGCCTATAGTTTTATTACGACTTTCACTGCATGAAATGTCATAACAAATTCGTATGCATGTAAAGTACGTAGCTCTTCGTCTGTGATTCCATTACAACGTTATAAATGTTTCAAGGCTCACGGAATTTCAAAACATTCCTAGTGGAGAAGTCACTCTATGACAACACAGATAATATTTCGCCTTCAGTGATATGATAAGGTGTGTATTGCTTTGTATGTACAGTGCGACCATGTGTCATAGAAAGGTTGCGTTCCAGAAGATATTTCCTTAGACAAGACTAAGTTTCCCATAGGAATAAATGTAAAGTAAGGGAGATGCTCTCTCGGAACGCGTAAATCTTCAACCACTGTAGCGTATTTAACTTTAAAACATAACTTTAATGACTATGTATGTAAAAAACAATGAAATTTAACGCAAAGAAAAAGTTGTTGAATAATGTAGTCCACTTACTTACTTACTTACTTACTTACTCCATGGTGCAGAGTCCTTCTTGAGAAGATAGCTGGTTTGCAGCTAGTCAAGAAATTCCCCGCATTTCACGGAACCCGAAGGTTCATTACCGCACTCACAAGCGTCCGCCACTTGTCTATATACTGGACCAGCCCAATCCAGTCCATATACCCACATCCCACCTCCTGGAGATCCGTCCTAATATTATCCACCCATAATGTAGTCCACTACCTGAAAAAAATGGTAAAAAAAAGAAGTCATCATATTGTGACGACACTGAAGGAACAGGATGCGCAACAGACGTCTAATTCGGACGCGCTATCTCCCGCTTAATTTTGTTTTTATTTATTTATTCTTTTTTATTTGCTTTACTTCAATTTTCGCGCGTAAATGGAGACTTCATTAATTGTTATGTAACAAAACAAATTCACCTACTTCATATTCGCATGCAATGCGAGAGCACTCTCCAACCGTTTCTGATAAGAATATTACCTCCACGCTCAGGGTCGTCCAATAAAGGTTCTACATAACGTCATAAAACCTCCAATCTCGCAAACATAGCAAATGTGTGTACGCCTCATTATCAGGCTAGAGGACAGCCTCGTAACAAGACGGCTAATAAATCATCTTTAAATGCGTTATGTTTCAAATATATGGACAAGATGGAAACAAACCAAAATTGCATTGACGAACAACTTAAAAAAGTTGAATGAATTTGGGAATTCTTATAATAAAACCAAATAGATGCACTAATTTCTTAAATTTATTTTTGGAATAAAACTCTACATGTTTCGGACGGTTCCTCTGTCCACCATCAGGAGTTTTTCACTGTACACACAGCAATGGTATATGTCATGACAGCTTGCGAGCAGGATCAGGATGCAGTTCCGTCGTGATCCTGCTCGCAAGCTGTCAGCAAACCTGTATGACATATACCATTGCTGTGTTTACACTAAAAACTTCTGATGATGGACAGAGGAACTGTCCGAAACATGTAGAGTTTTATTCCAAAAATAAATTTGAGAAGTCAGTGCATCTAGTTGGTTTTATTATAAGAATTTGTCACGATGCAAGGTCACCTGAAAGTCGAATTCGGGAAATGCGTATCACCATTCACTTCAGAACGTGTCTTCTTCCCTTTTGCCACCTCAAAACTTTATCTCTAACCGTCAAACTAAACATTCCCGTTGCGGTAACACTCATGATGTACATCGATGTTTAGAGTCACACAGAACATCATTTATTACTTCACAACTAGTTTCGGCGCCGCATATGGTTCAGCATCTGACCATTATAGAAGAAAATCGATGTACAGGCAACTAGTTTCGACCCCGCATATAGGTCATCATGAGGCCACTATACAAGAATATGAATGTATAAAGAGTTACATAGTAATATATTATATATTTTTTTAAATGTTCCTAGGCCACTTGTAATTAACCGTTCCCTTACACAATTTACAAACTTAGTAATGTATTTCTAATGTAAAAAAGGGGAGATCTCCAACCCTATAGTATGTATAATCTTAGCAACTGACCAACTTATTGCACAAATTCTTGTTTTGTAATAAGTTTATTTTATTCCTATACATGTTTCGAGCACTGTTGTGCTCATCATCAGGAGGTCAAATTGTGTTATACAGCATCTGATATCGTCACACCTGTAGGTGGCCGTCCGTTGTGCAGGTCCCCTCTCAACCTGTGCACCGGACGGCCACCTACAATTGTGAAGATACCAGATGCTGTATAATACAATTTGACCTCCTGATGATGAGCACAACAGTGCTCGAAACATGTATAGGAATAAAATAAACTTATTACAAAACAATAATTTGTTCAATAAGTTGGTTAACTGCTAAGATTATACTGAGATGCACAGTCAGCCAAACATCAAAACTTTCAGTACGTAGTTTCTGCACAAATTCATGTTCCTGATGATGACCCATACTTGGGGGTCGAAACTTATTGCCAGCTAATAAGTGACGGCAAAAACAGCGTGTTGTGTGATTGTAAATATCGATGTATATTGTAGAAAAGTACAAGTTTAGAACACAAGAAACAATAACTCTATTTGGTATTTTATATTTTATGTAAGGCATGGGCTGCCCGATAATGAGAAAAACACAGATATGAAAGAACAGAACAGAACGCTTAACAGAACATTCGGAGCTAAGTGTGGGACAGCAACAGAATACTGCGAGGGTATGAATACAAAAGAACTTCTGGTTTATAATGTCTCACCGAATTTTACTAGGACGATCAGAGGAAAAGGGGGGGGGAGGGGGTTAGACGGGGAAGGAAATAGGCATGGGAGAAATTATATATGCATACAGCGTTTTGGTTCTGAGACATCAAAGTAATAATTAGATCTGACCACCTAGAAATAAATGTAGGATAATAATAAAACAGAAGCTTTACAGTAAAAAGAAGATAGGAGATACGAAACTGACTTCATTTTTCTCGGAATACGGGCAATTGTGGACCTTCGTGGGCCCCTGTGAACACTGTAGTTAATAATGCGTTTCCGTTAAATGAGGGCAAATTAACTTTTATTATTATTATTATTATTATTATCATCATCATCATTATCATCATCTCCTTTATGCAAGGTATTTATACTTATATTCCTGAGACAAACTATGTCCCTAAGGAATACAGTGTTGCAGCTATTCTATTGTTACTATTCATGGTGCTTATATCGTTAGTTTCAGTGTTGAATCTATTGTACTTTTACATTAGTACTTTCCGAAGTATGTGTGCAGTGCCCAATAT
>Ga0131853_10023838_pt1 | contig 11047 bp, 3 predicted proteins | sample TergutLab28metaG_FD_92764 | JGI IMG/M metagenome (GOLD analysis project Ga0131853, IMG submission 92764) | Labiotermes labralis P1 segment gut microbial communities from Petit-Saut dam, French Guiana - Lab288 P1 (version 2) (version 2) | ecosystem: Host-associated > Arthropoda: Insects >...
ACCTTATCCACGGGATCACTTCGGAAATATCAAGCCAGAGAGCAGGACTAAATGCTTGTGCTCTGGTAAACGTTAAGAGTTTTGAATTCAGTAAAAGAGGTTGTTTCTTCGATTTGGCGTATCTTCTCTGTCGTCTTATTCTCCCCCCCCCTCCCACAGCCCAAATATTCCCTCTGTCGAGGAGGATCACTAGAAAGGCCAGGTACAGCTTCGAAAGAGATCCTTCCAACGTTGTTTTCCCAAATGTCAGGAAATCTGTACTTTAACTGGACAAAAGACGCTATCCTGATGTATTTCAATAATTCTTCAGATAAATGTAGCAAAGCTAATAGAAACTGGCTGAAGAGCTCTGTTTCTTCGTCCTGGCAAATTGCACCAAAATGTTTGTAAATTTTTGAAAGGATATCTGGGTATATCTACACATATCATTATATGTGGATAATACAATGAAATTTGAAAGTTATCGGCACATGAATGTAAGATCAAAGACTGTCTGGAGGCCCGGGGTAATTAGTCAACTTTGTGAAACACCAAGTTCGATTCCGACCAGAGCAAAAATTTTTCTCTTCCCCAGATCGTGGAAACTGACACTGGGATCAAACTGATCTTATAATAAATTAGTTTCCCAAGTCTTTAAATGCCTACACTCGCTCAGATGCTTTCATGGAGTTCACAAGGAAATGGGTATCTGAACTTTAACTGCGTTTTCATGAAAGTCTAGCATAAAAAGCTACACAAATAATTCAAACTTTTTTACAATTTTCAGTGATATGTCCGTGTGTTTATTTTCCTGTCACACCACATGTATTTCCGTTAATGTGAAAAACCAATAATAACAATAATTAAACAATTACTTCGTTTATTTTTATTTTCCCACTATCACATACGTACAAACATGAAGGTTATTTACTTTCGACTGTTCATTTGCAATAAAATTTCATCTTGTTTAAATTTCTGCACTAAAATATACAACTCTTTTCACGACAAGTCTAGCAAAGATAAAACGAATTAATTAGGCCTAAGTAAGATTTAGTGAACGTAAATCAAATTTACCTTACCTGACCCCATTGAAACAATCAATTTTTCGATCACCCGTATGATGGTAAAGTGCAACATGCTCCTTTTTTTTCTAAGTATCCATTTCTTTTCGAAGGGACTACACCGCTGATTATCCTTCTCCTTTGCCACTGCCTACACCTCTAAGAGTTCTTTCTACCCGCAACATTAGGTAAAGAGGAAAGAAGACATCAATTTCTCAAGCATAAACATCCATCTCTTAGGAAAGTTAATAAGGAGACTAGTAGCTAGTTAATGTCGTCCACATAAAGCTCACTTCACATCTCGTCGTCGGCCTGTATTATAAAATCTGCTGATTAGTAATATTGCTCCAACTTGAACTAAAAAGGAACTACCGTGAAGTTATCCTGACTTAATAGTGCAAGTTCATTATTGTGCAATTTGGAATTCTAAGATATGCAGTTGTATTAAAAGTTAAGTATTGTGCTTTATTTACACCACAAATATATTCCCTTATCTCTTGCTTTACTGCTTCTGTCAAAAGCCCCTCTTCCACCTATCACTTCAGCACCAGATTCATTAATATTTTCTAACCAGCAAACTTAAGGGAAGCCACCAATTCGGGGGTGGTAGTCACTCAACCGTACTGCTCTTCTCGCCTAACGGTGACACAAATTTTGAAACTTGGAATCTAATATTCTGGTCTTTTGGGATATGTATGTTGTAGAGACCATAGCTTCGGAGGAACCTACTGCATTCCTCTTCAGGCACATCCAGCCTCAATATGCAAGCAGCACATTTCTCCATAACTTCGGTAATTTCCTACGAAAGTACACGGTGTAAGAAGCTGGAAGGTCATAATTTTTAACCAAAAATTACGTATTTCGTTGGTCGCACGGAAAAATTTGGTAACTAAATTCTTGAAAATTTTATGACAGTGATTGTTTTATTCACAGAAGAATGTATTTATATTGCGATGCATATACAAACTCATTAATTGTTCTTTGACACAAAAATTACTTCATACTTGGTTACAGATTGAATGCAGAGTAAAAGTAAAATTTTCCTGTTATAGGCCCGGTTTGGCCCAGAGAGTGGGTAGAGGTATAGCTCTACTCTTCCATGACCGCGGCACTAGAAGGGGGTGAGTAGTCAGCAGCACGCTCCGGCAGCACTTTACCCCCGGGAAAGACCCGGTACCCATTTTACAGGAGGCTGGGTGGGCCCCAGGGCCGGTCTGGACGGGCGAAAAATCTCGTCCCCACCGGGATTCGATCCCGGACCGTCCAGGCCGTAATCAGTCGCTATACTGACTGAGCTACACGGCCCACGAATGCAGAGTACTCTATTAAAAATAATGTCGATTTGCACTGAAGGTGATTTTCATAGAACGACACTTACTAATCTCTTGTATAATCAACGATTTGTCAAACATTGGTAGGTAATAATCAATTTTCACAAGCTCCGAAAAAAAATAAGAGCTTTTGCATGAATTTCTTCGGTAGCGTTAAAATGTGAACTGGGCTGTGTAAAGCAGTCGAGCCAACATAGCAGCCAACAATAGAACAGGAACGTAGCCATCACTAGTTACGTGTCTGTTTCGGTTACACGCCTTGACGTGGTTCCACCCGCACAGTAGCCCTCAGGGAACAAATGAACAAGTGGTATGAGGGCTAATTCTTTTCCAGTACTCTAATGTGGTGCAATTTTTCATCTGTAGCCTTACAAGGCTGCTACCGCTTATATCTGCTGCGCTAGTGAACAAAAGAACACAAAGCGATGACGGATGAATTAGTGATATGCTAAGGTATACTCAGTATTTTTACACTAATGATTGCGCATGTGATGATGCAAACCAAGAACTATATATATATATATATTACACGCATCCAACATCACAATCATAATGTCTGACAGTGCGAAAATTAGCCAGACGTTGAGAATGATTCGACGTTGTTGCACCGTTGAAAATTTAAAATAAGGTTTTCTGCATGAAGATGCCGAGTAGTAGCCGATAGTTACAAAAGCTTCGGAGAAATATTGTGCTTCGATCTTCACATTATAAATCATACTTACTCTGAATATAGGAGCAGTAATTTACTCTGCAATGAGCATTATGAGCAATTATTTGAGTAAATTTCGAGGCTTTCAATGGGATTGATTTGGCACCATGTAATCTGCTAGGTGGAAGCGTTTCGGAGGAACAAATTACGTCCATCTTCAGGGTAGAAGTCACTTCTACATTTAAAATGGAGGCACCAAATTCCCACGAAGTATTAATAACCACCTACCAGAAAGCACACTGTGATAATCCAGAAAGCAACAATTGAAAGTGACAAATGTTATCTTTATCTTCAGTTACAAATGGCCGTGCTATACCACAAGCGCCGGCTTTGCACGGGGGAGTCCTATGTTCGCTCCCAGGGCAATACATGTTTTTCCTATAAGAAGAAAAAATGGAAAAGCTTTTCTCCGAGCACTTCGGTTGTCCAATGACGGTGATCATACCACCGGTGCTTCATATTCGTCATTTATTATCCGCGGCATGACAAATTTGCAATTAGAGACCGCAGCTTCTCACAAACATAGCCTCGCCCCAACACAAATGAAACAAAAACTGGTTATCGACAATTAAATCCAGGAACATTATGTGGAAATTCATAGCGTGACTTCCACCAAATATTTGGGACGACAAAATGTAAGGAAATTATAGGGCAGGACATGTAGCAAGCACAAGGTTAAGTGAAAACGTTTATGCATCTTTAAGTCTATAATTAGTGAAACTTCACGGAATAAATTGAATTCACAAATTCTGTAGCTCATAAATTTCCTCTAACCACTGAACTGAATAAATAATAACCAACATTTTACATATCCTAGGTTCTCCATAGGAACCTACAAGTCTTGTAACACGAATTTGTTAAACATTTCGCAAGAAAGAATAGAGGTCGAACGAAAACACCTTGAACTGTGAACAAATCAGACAAAATACAACTTCCAACACCATAAATTAAATAAAAATTAAAAAAAACTGTAGTTGAATGTATACAAATTTTTATGTTGTATTTTCCCAGTTACTTCAAAATAATGTCAGTAAAGTTCGAATATTCAGGTCTTTTGGAATGTTACGTCATGACGACTGGCAAATATTTGCAGAAGTTTGAAGGACTGTAATAGTTGCACCTTCAGAATAAAGCCGTCTTCGAAGTGCAGCCACACAGGACAGCGGTGATGCATAGTGTAAGAAACGCATATCGTCCGTACCTATGTGAAATAACCGTATCTTTCTTGGAATACTTGCAACTAACCTAGAAGGTGAAGGTAGAGTAAGTCAAAATGTCAGTAATTATTTACCAGTCGACACGTCGTAAAATCCCAGAAGATTTGAAACTTCAGCAGCACCGCTATGATAACTTCAGAATTTGTAAGGCAGAAATCATGTGTGTTCCCAATATACACAGCTATGTAAGGAAATTAAGATTTATCAAAGCGACTTCACTTGCTGTGTATGGTAAGCCTTTATGAAATGCAAACCTGCAAATGAGACTTCGGCTTGTCCCCATGCTATTAATGACATATAGCTCTAACTGCGAATTCTAAGGTGCTTTCACAACAAAGGAAAGGCGCAGTAAAGAGTGCTGTGGGAGCATTTCGGCTTATATGTGCACTCCATTTCCTCTTCATGCAATTGTGTTACACGTACGTTAATGCATAAAGTCTTACGTTGACAATCGTGCTTCCAGAATAATCAGTTGTAAAGTGGGTATCAATCTGAAGACAGGACTGAACAGGAAACGGTAAACCATTTTGGGGTTTCTCGGTAGAAATACTTTTGAGGGGAACAAGTTAAATTCAGTATAATTCCCTATTTGTATCGGAAATATTGATGCTAAAACTATGGTTGACTAGACTGTGGTTTCTCTCAATCGATACGGTGATAATATCTTAGTACTAGAAGACTTATTTCTTGCCTTCCTGTGTCAAACACTCCTTGTGCATTAACACCACTCGGAAAATCCATACACCCTCTACTTGCTACTACGTGTAAATTCTTTAGGTAAAACAGCACAGTGTAATACCCACAGAAGAAGAGTAGAGACATTTTTGTAAAATTAATCCTGTAGATTGACCATAACAAATAAATAAGACCTAATTATACTTTCCTTCTTTATTTTATACGCAAGTTATGTAGTCTAAGCTATTCGGATTTTCTTTTCGCTCAATCAATTACCCAGTTTCGCCTCTTCACTTCTTCACAGCAGCAAATTTGACCCTTCTTTAAGAACGTAATCGGCATTATAATACAATTATTTCAAAATTCTGGTATATGACTTCGCAAATTATTTCCTATTCTTTTAACATTTGACGCCTAATGTCAACTATAGTGGTCGTACCGCATCGATAACCTCTAAAGTTACATTTTATATATTTATTCAACGAATATAGGTATTGAATATTTCAAACATGGTGTATTCTCTCCGTTTTTTCTCTTCAAATTGCAATTTGTTTTGTAATTCTAATGTATTTGGTTCCTGTGATATTCAAATTTTATATACAGGATGTGCTAAAATTAAAAAAAGATTTCCGGCGCCAAAAGGTTAATTATAAAAAGTTCTATGCATTTCATATTAAACGAATAATAAAAGTCTAGTATAATAAGAAGTCATTTCAGTTTTTAGATCTAAAAATGTTCCTCGAGATTTATAGTGCTGTGTAGAAAATTAAAAATTTCAGGATTTTTACTCTGTCAATGTTTTACACACAATACTAATCCAACTACAAGACCTCAAGCGGAAAATTACGGTACCAGTGGTGACGCTTCTGACTTGTATTCGCAAGGTGCCTGTTTCGAGGATAAAGTGTCAAACCTATTACACTGTGTAAGGTGTTTAGAGTCTTCCCTTAGTCTCTCCAGTTAAACAGCAGGAGAATATCAAGTATTAGTTTGAACTTGTTTCCATCCACATTCTTCCCAGTTCATCAGGGTTCCTACAACCCATAAATAAGTAAAGAGACAGCCAATAAATTGGCAATATTATTATAATCAGAGTTAATACACTTGATTCAAAATTAAACATTTAGATCTTTAAAATGCTTATACGTATTACTTGGCTGCAGGCCTAGAACCCGGTCGTGGAGTATATTCTGCACAGTGCTTTCGAATTTAGTTTGAAACTTTTTACCTTTCCTTCCATTCTCAGAACGAACGTAGCATCTTTCTCCCTCTGTGAATAAAGTGCTATACAAGAAATGGATTTCGCTACTTAGCCCATACTGAAAATGAAACGCGACCACTCCACTCGAGTATGCAGAATAAAGGAGCCTAAGGGGTAAGATTGCTTTAAGTATGTTTACCAAAGAATTTCACTTTATTCTTGAGCTTATATTTTATATCTATTTCGTAACACGAAACTTAAACAAGAAAATAATCCCCGTTCTGTAGAATAACACTTCTCAAATCCACATCTTTCTTGTAACAAACTATGTTTCTCTAACTTAATATTTTGATGAGCTATACAGTGGCGTGCTGCAGAGAAACAGTTTTAAAGAGGGTTATTATTCACGCAATGAGCATCAGTAGAATCTCAGCCAAATCGTCCTTCTTCTTCCTTTACTCACCTTATTACTTCTCTCCCTCTTTATTTCCTTACACCTCCCCAGCTCGGCAAGGCTTCTTGCACCCTTGCAGACAAAGAGACCAGCTATATTGTGAGCAGTCGATCTTAGTCTTCGTGTGAAGACATTCAACAGAAATAGTGCTGTCATGTGAAAAGCCATCATGACTTATAGAAATTATGGTTGCGGAGTTGATGGCCGATACGGAAAGCAGGAACGCAGATATAAAGCCCAGTTTGGTTATTCCTAAGTTGCTGTCACGTGTCACGAAAGGGGGAAAAGGAAGGATGAACGGTCCACTGTTCACTGTAAAGTAAGCTACTTGTTTGCACTTTCCGGCGTAGAAGAAGGTGATAAGTTTGAGTGGCAAACACTACACGGCTCCAATTCCATTTATGGCTCGATAAAAAACCCTGAAAGTAATGCGAAAACGGAATATGAAATGTTGATTTTGGTTCATTGGCTGCTCGTATGTGCCGGAATAGACATTAGAGACATAGAAGAAACAAGAAAGGAGTGCCTATACTGGCATTTAGTGAAGAAGTGCAGTGGCTTACGTAGCCAGTCAGCGGGTTGGGGGGGGGGGGGGAGACCTCGATAATTTCTCGCCATATAATGTTTAGTGAATTTATTCCAATATTTTTTAAGAAGGAACAAGAATATTGCCTTCAGTCAGAAGAAAGGAATGCAATCCGAAGAAGACCACAACAGTTGTTAATATTCTGCACGTCAGAGGCACACCACAGCTACAGGACCCCACGCCGGGGTTCGGCAGAGACCTTGTCTGCGCCGCTGCACAAGTGACACTTTGTGTTCGATAGATAAAGGGCCGAAAATAGCATCAGGTAGTCCACTGGTCCTTATGAGACAAGTAGCATATAAATGACTGTAGAGGGGTGAAAGGTAGTGCCTCAGACAGGGGCTGGGGAGCTTTTGTTTACTAGTTGATGATGAAGTGAATCATTAGGTTCTCTTAGGAGAAAGGGGTAAAATTGTTATCAAAGGAAAGGGCTAGAGGAAAATAGTACAGTAGCTACTGGGTACTTGCAAACCATGTCAAAATGCATTTCAAGAAAGGAGAAAAACCAAGAAACACCGTGTCGTTGTGGCCGGATATTCCGGACTCTTTTGTCTTCTAACCAACAGTATTGTAAACAAAAGACAGAACCCTCCTCAAATTTCCCTAACACCTATGTTTATTATTTTGTTGATAATGACGTTCATCTAAATGATACATGAAAACATATTTCCTTCCTCGCCAGAAAAACATTATGTTTCCGTTACAAAGATAAACCGATAATTTTGTACAGGAAAAACAGCGCTCTTTATTTTGAAAAACATACCAGCCGGAAAGTTAGGAATGCATATCATCACTTCAAAAACAGCTTTGTTTCCTGGTAACCAAACCTTGACCTAAACAAGAGAGGAACTCGAAACACGGAAGAGGTAAGAATGAGATTTGTAAGAATGCCATTGGAACTTATGACATTACTGTACTGCTAAAGGAACTCTTAAAATCCAAAAGACACTGAAAGTAGACAAAAATAAGAGAAGATTTGAAATCACACCAGGAAAAATAATTATGTCACCTGAAATTCACGGAAACGAATCGACTACAATGACTGGCTGTCTAATAACAGCCTAATGGACGACCGGATATAGAAAAGTCGAAAGAAAGATGGAACGAATAAGAAAACTTCAGCTTTAAGGGAACGAATTTTGGAATCTATACTTTAAACACGTTCAAGATGATCAAGGCGAAACAAAACCACTATTTTGGCAAAATCCGTAATTTCTGGATACTGAAACAATTGGTGCCTAAAATTACCACTGTGCTTTAAAGAGGAGAAGCTTTGGAATTAAATTCCAAAAATGTATTTTTTATCTTCTCTGTAGTGCAGTAAAACCCATACCTTCTCCAACCAAATGATTAATCAAGTACACGTACTGTGGCTCAAACTGTAAAAGCTGTAACAAGAGCAGCAACATGGGACCCAAAACTGTGTCGCAGGTGTATGTTCAGCCACAAGCTACCATTATAGTTACAGGATGTGTGGAATTATTTATCATGGAAGCAAACTGGAAGTGATGTAGCTAGTTAGTACATACTCTGTTTAACAAATGCGTTTAATTACATTTATTTGCATGCATGTTGTATTGCGAGTAATATGTGTGCGCGTTCTGCAGAGGATGGGTGGGGGAGTTTATACATCCTTGTGTGAAATGTGATTTGCACTGACAGTCAACGAACACACATGGAAAAATACACAGGGTGAGTCAGAGAACAAGCCACGAATTTAATTAAACTTATACATATAAAACAAGCAGCATCCCCTTTAAACAATTTGCCTTTTAGTCGTTTCGAAAACACGGTTTTGCACAAATCTCACAAACATCATTTCATAATAATCCTGTTGCTTGTACAAGAATAATTGCTTTGTGTTTCTAGAATTGTGTGTGTGTGTGCGTGTATGCACATGGTCTATAAGAGCACGCACGAACTCACACACATTCGCAGTATTCAAATTACGACTTTTGAAACACACTTACAAAAGCCGGGAAGCCTAGAGTATTTCTGGGTTTACACAGCGTCATATAAAAAATTCCCGCATCATGACTTGCCAGTGGTTAGGTATAAATAACCAAGTCTTTATTTGACGACTTCTTTTCTGTCCCACCCCCAACCATCATAAAAGCCGACCAGGTTGAATTATTGTTTCTGAAGAAAAACCTAGTACAGCATTTAATTTCTAACTGCCCTCGTACCGTCACCTTCAATATCTAGTCTCACATATTTATTTCACCGTGACTTCGCTGAGTGTATTACTGTGTCACGCCTCTATAGCAAAATTCTATCCTTTGACAGTGTGCGGTCGAGTTGCAAGGTGCTGAAGAGTCACTTTTGACTCTTCCAATTCCAGCTCCAATTTCGAGTTACAGCAATTCATAGTCCGCCTGTCCTCTTTAGAGTCAAGCACCCCTCACTCCACGCTCCAAACAAGTCCTCTAGTCCATGGCTGTAAAGCTTATAATGTTGTAATCTATCGACAACATCGTCGCTCGGGAGTTGGTGAGGATGACCGCCAACAAGTTTAAGACTCTTACATGTTCTCAATCTAAATCTAACCGAATTAAGAACCTGGCTTATTTTTAAAGATTCACTTGGTTCAACACAGTAAACACACTTCATTTCCACTACAAAATCAGTCAGTTAATGTCGGTGGGCTGAATACAGAGCTCTTGCATTTACAACCCAGTAAACAAAACAAAAGAATTTTACAGGTTGAGGAAAACTGACTACTCATTTATGGGCGTCTTCGCCTACTTGCAAAAAGCGCCTATATGCTTCACCATGTTCACCTGCCCGTCTGTTCGCATGCATCATTGCAGGTTCCACCGAAATTATTTTCGTGAAAATTGAGATTGGGAACTTTTTCTCAAATATGTCGAGAAACTCCAAATTTGTTTAAAATCGGGCAATTTACGAAGACCTTAAAAAATTATTTCATATTTTTGGCAGCGACATGTGTATCACAACAATATACGAAACACATTGCTCTTTATCCATGCCAACGATTTAAATATGTATTACTTGTTGACAGAGATATATGACCGTCAACGGTTAAGAGTATAGTTTTGCGTTTATGTGACAGAGGTCACACGAGAGACCCACAATGTTGCGATACGTTCGTATGTACATTGCCTACCTCGTTCAGTTATAATCCCATTTCTGACGTCATATCCTGAAATATTTTTCAGTAAGTTCCGACATATAGATTTGTTTGTTACTAAGTCAGATGTGGTGTACGTGTTATGATTCATTTGTTCAATTTATTTTATATTTTAAAGAGTTTCCTTTTGAAAAAGAAATTAAAGAAACTAAAAGATCACTTTATTCCCTTAAAAATATCATGATTATTTTACTCAATGACAATTCTAAATATACATAATATCGTCAGATGTTTGTTTTATACATTTGTCCAACTAGAGCCAGAGTGTACTTAGTCTTTCTGTCTAGCCAAGTTTCCTTTATTCAGGACTCAATTTAGGCCTATGAGATCAAAATATTTGCCAACTCGTGCGCCCTTTCTTTAAAATTTGGAGCCAATTAACTGATTTTCACGGAAAATTGCCAAGAGTATAATAACGCTACAAGCCTTATCAAAACCGTAGGTCATGATTTTCTACAATAGGTTATATCAAAATATCGAAGCGTGAAAATGAGATGAAGGTGCAACACTAGCATTAATTCCTTTATATTACTGAAGGAATAATATTTATTAAAACCAACTAATTGCACATACTTGTCAAACACTTCCAACCAAGTACAGTGACACAGCACTCACAGCGGGGGAGGAACACGGGCCGAACCAGACGGACATAACATAAACAAAACAGCATGCCACCAGATAAC
>Ga0131853_10023839_pt1 | contig 11046 bp, 8 predicted proteins | sample TergutLab28metaG_FD_92764 | JGI IMG/M metagenome (GOLD analysis project Ga0131853, IMG submission 92764) | Labiotermes labralis P1 segment gut microbial communities from Petit-Saut dam, French Guiana - Lab288 P1 (version 2) (version 2) | ecosystem: Host-associated > Arthropoda: Insects >...
CAAACTGAAGAGGCCATTGAAAGGAACGCGATTTCAGACAAGAGAGGACATTATGGCAGCAACGACAGCCGAGCTAAACTCCATTCCGAAAGAGGCTTTTTCGGCATGCTTCCAACAATGGCGTCACCGCTGGGAGAAGTGTGTGGAGTCTCCAGGGAACTACTTTGAGGGTGATTAGGTGTCCAACGCTCCAAGTAAGCCAGTTTCTTTTTCCCGGCCAAAGGTCGGATACGTTTCTAACAGACCTCGTATATCAGCAAATGTGTTTGTCCTTCTGTATATCAGCAACTGTGTGTGTTCCCCTGGATATCAACAAATGTGCGTGTCCTTCAATATATCTGCAAATATATGTGTCAACCTGTATAATTGCAAATGTGTGTGACCCTCCTTATTTCAGCAACTGTATGTGTTCTTCTCTAATTCAGCAATTGTGTTTCTTTCTGTATATTAGCAACTGTGTGTTCCACACTTTATATCAGTATCTGTGTGTGTCCTTCGGTATATATGAAACTTTGTGATACTTTCTGAATATTAGCAACTGTGTGCCCCTCTGTATATCAGCAAATATGTTTGTCTCTCTTTATATCAGCCTCCGTGGTTTCCCATATTTATTTCAGCAAATATGTGAGTCCATTTATTCATCAATAACTATGTGTGTCCTTCATTACATAAGCAAATATTTTTCTCCTTTAGTATTACAACAACGGTTTGTGTCTTCCTGCATATCAGCATATGTCTGTGTCCTTCTCTTTATCACCAAATATTTGTCTCTTTCTCTATATCAACATCTGTGTGCGTCCTACATTATCGCAGAAAATGTGTGTGTCCTGCTGTATATGAGCAACTTCGTATCCCTCTCAATTTCAGCAAGAGTGTGTGTGCTCTTTATAAGAGGTGTTGTGTGTATGCCTCTTTGTATCATCAAATATGTGTGTCCCTATATACATCAACAAATGTGTTTTCCCCTCTGTATTTAAGCAAACCTTCGTGACTCTCTTTGGAGTAGCAATTTTGTGTACTTCTTTACATCAACAAATGTGTGTGTGTCTTCCTGTATTGCAGCAATTATATTCGTCTCTCTGTATATCAGCAATTTTGTGTCCCTCTTTATATCGGCAAATGTGTATGTCCCTCTGTATACCAGCAAATTTGTGTGGCCCTCCGCAAATCAATTGCGTGTGTCTTTCTGTATATGAGAAAATGTGTTTGTCCGACTGTATAAAATCAAATGTGGTTGTCCTTCGCTATATCAGCATCTGTGTGTCCCTCACTATATAAGCAAATGTGTGTGCCCTCTGTATAGCAGTAACTGTGTTTGTCCTCCTGTACAGCAGCAAATGCATGTGTCCTCTGTATATCAACAAATGAATGTGCCCTTTTCTACATCAGCAAATGTTTGTGTCATTCTGAATATCAGAAAATGTGTTTATCCCTCAGTATATCAGAATATGTGTCTCACTCTGTACATTACTAAATGTGTGTGTTCCTTTGTGCATCAGCAAAGTGTGTGTCCCTCTGTACATCAACAAATTGTGCGTCCCTCTTTAAATCAGAATGTGTGTGTGTTCTTTTGAATATCTGCACGTGTGTGCCCCTATTGCCGTCAACATCTGTGCTTGTTCTTCTTTATATAAGAAAATGTTTGTGTGCGTCTGTATATCAGCAATTGTGTGTGTCCCTCTGTTTATCAGCAACTGTGTGTGTACTTTGTTCATCAGCAACTGTGTGTCATTCTGTATATAAGAAAAATTGTGACCCTCTTTATATCAGCAAATGTGTGTCTCTTTCTGTATATCAGCATATTTGTGTTTCGTTCTCTACATCAGCAAATCTGTGTGTCTTTTTCTATATCAGCAACTGTATGTGTCCCTGTGTATATCAAAAAATTTGTGTCCCTCTCTAGTTCAGCAATTGTGTGTGTCCTATATACGACAAGATAATTATGTGTCCTACTCTATATAAACTAATGTGCGTGGCCTTCTGTTAATCAGGAAATTTGTTCGTCCCTCTGTAAAAAGAACTGTGTGTGGTCAAAATTATATAAGGAACTGTATGTTTCCCTCTGTATTTCAGGATCTGTGTGTGTCCTTATTTACATCAGTAAATGTGTGTTTCCCTATTTATATCAGCAAATATGTGTGTCCCTCTCTAACTCAGGATATGTGTGTCTCTTTCTGTATGTTCGCAACTGTGTTTACCTATTTCATATCAGCAAAATTTTTGTGATTTCCTCAATATCAGCAATTGTGTGTCCCATTCTGTATATTACCAAACGTGTGTCTTTCTATATATCAGCAACTGTGTGTCTCCCTGTGTACATAAGCAACCGTTTTGTCCTTCTGTATATCAGCAAATGTGGTTGTCCTTCTTTATATCAGCAAATGTGTGTGTCGTTATGTATATCATCTAATGTTTGTCTCCCTCTGTATATCAACAAAAATATGTGTTCTATTTTATATGAGCAAATCTGTGTGCCTTAATGTATTTCAACAAATGTGTGTCCTTATATATCAGCAAATATGTGCGGCCTTCTCTATATCGGTAACTGTGTGTGCCCCTCTTTATATAAAGTACTGTGTGTGTCCAAACCTATAGCTGCAAATTTGTGTGTCCATCTGTATATGAGCAACTGTTTGTGACCGTCCGTACATATTCAAAGGTGCGTGTCCTTCTGTATATCAGCAAAAGTGTGTGTCCTTCCGTATACCAGCAACTGTCTGTGTGAATTTATATGTCAACAACTGCGTGTGTCTTTCTGTAAATCAACAAATGTGTTTGCACTTCTGTATATCTGTAAATATGTGTGTTCTTCTGTATATCAGGAACTGTGTGCTTCGTTATGTATATAAGCAAAGGTGTGTGGTCATCTCAAAATCATAATATGTGTGTGTCTTTCTCTATATCAGAAAATTTGTATGGCATTATCTATATCAGTAAATGTGTGCTTTCCTGTATATCGGCAAATGTGTGTCCTTTTGAAAAACAGCAAATATGTCTGTCCTTCCATATACCAGCAAATATTTGTGTCACTCTGTACAACAACAAATGTGTTAGTCGATCTGTATATCAGCAAACATTTGTGTCCCGCTGTATAACTGAAACAGTTTGTATCACTCTGTATATCAGCAAATATTTGTGTCCCTCTGTAAGAGAGCAACAGTTCGTCTTTCTGTATATCAGCAAATGTGTGTGTCCTTCTGTACGTCAGCAACTGTGTGTCTCCCTCTGTATATCAGCAAATCTGTGTCCCTCTGTAAATCAGAAACTGTGTACGTCCTTCTGCATATCAGCAACAGTTTGTGTCCTTCTCTATATTAGCATCAATATATGTTTACCAGTATAAAAGCAAATGTGAGTGCCCTTCTGCATATCAGCATCTGTGTGCCTCTTTCTACATGAAAGCAACTGTTTGTGACATTCTGTGTATCAAAAATTTGTGTGTCAATCTGAATATCAGGATTTGTGTATGCCCTTCAGTATATGAGCAAGCGTATTTATCCCTCTGTATATCTGAAAATATGAGTGACATTTTGTACATCAGCAACTGCTTGTGACCCTCTGTACATCAGCAAATGTGACTGTCCTTCTGTACATCTGCAAGTGTGTTTGTCGTTGTGTATATCAGCATCTGTATAAGTCCTACTGTATATCAGAAACTATATGTGTCTCCCTTTATATCAGCAACTGTGTGTCTAACTTTTTATATCAGGATCTGTATATGTCCATCCCTATAACAGGAAATGTGAGTAAGTTTTATCCCGAAAAATATAACTGTCCATTTGTACATCAGCAACTGTTTGTGTCCTTCTTTATAATAGCATATATATGTGTGCTTCTCTAAATCAGCAAATGTGTTTCTTTTTCTATAGATCAACAACGCTCTGTGTCTCCCTGTAAAGCAGCAACAATGTTTGTAGCTCTTTATATAAGCAAGTGTGTGTGTCCATCTCTATATCGCCAACTGTGTGTGTCCTTCTGTATAACAGCAATTGTGTGTGTGTCCTCTGTATATCAGCATATGTATGTGTCTTTCTCTACCTCAGAAAATGTGTCCTTAACTCTATCAGCAACTGGGTTTTTGTCCGTATACCATCAAATTTGTTTGTCCTTCTGTTAATAAGCAAATGTGTGTGTCCCTCTGTAAATCAGCAAATGAGTGTGTCTTTCTGTACATCAGCAATTGTGTGTGTCCTTGTCTATAACAGTATTTGTGTGTCTCAATTTTATAAGAGCAAGTCTGTGTTTTTTTATATCAACAAATATGCGCGTCCTTCTCAATTTCAGCAACAATATGTCTCTTCTTTATATCAGCAAACGTATGTGTCCTTTCTTTATATTGACAAATGTGTGTCCCTCTTTATATAAGAACCAGCGTGTATTCTGTATAACAGCAAATGGGTGTGCCTTTGTTTATATCAGCATCTGTGTTTGTCACACTTTATATCAGCAAGTACGGGTGTTTTTTAAATCAGCAAAATTGTGTGTCCCTTTGCACACCACAATTTATGTGTGTAACTCCGTAAATCAGAAAATTTGTGTGTACTACTCTATATCACCAAATGTGTGTCTCTATCTTTATATCAAAGAATGTATGTGTATTCTTTATATCAACAAATATTTGTGTCCATTTCTATTTCTGGATCTCTGTGTCTCCTACTGTGTATCAAAAAACGTTGTGTGTCCTTCTTTATATCAGCAAACGTTTGTGCCTTTCTGTATAACATATACAGTGTGTTCATCTGTAAAACAGCAACTGTGTGTTTCTATTTATCAGCAAATGTGCGTTTCCCTCTTTATATCAGCAACTGTGTGTGTCCGTCTCTCTATCAGCAAATGTGTGCCTCTCTGTACATCAGCAAATGTGCGTGTCTCTATGTATATCACCAAATGTGTGTCATTCTGTACATCAGCAAATTTGTGTGAAATTCTGTACATCAGCAACTATGTGAGTCCCTCTGTATATCAGCAAATGTGTATGTCGTTGTGCATATCAGCAAATGTATGTGCCCTTGTGTATATCAGAAAATGTGTGAATCGTTCTCTATATCACAAAATGTGTGCCTTAATCTGTACATCGGCAAATGTGTTTTCCCTTCTGTACATCAACAAATGTGTGTGTCGTTCTGTATTTCAGCAATTGTGTGTGTTATTCTGTATATCAACAAATGTGCGTCCATCTGTATATCAGGAACAATATCTGTACTTCTGTATATGAGCAACTGTGGGTGTCCTTCTCTATATCAGCAACTGTTTGCGTCCCTCTGTTCATCTGCAACTGTATGTGTTTTTCTGTTCATCATCAGCTGTGTGTATCCTTCACAGAATCAGCATCTGAGCGTTTCTTTCTCTATATCAACAAGTCTATGTGTCCCTCTGTATAAGAGTAAATATATGCGAATTACTCTACTTCAGCAAATGTAAGTGTCCATCTCTATATCGGCAAATTTTTGTGTTTTTACGAACATCGTAAACTGTGTGTTTCCTTCTATATATCAGCAAATATTGGTGTCATTGTGTATATCAGCAAACGTTTTAGCCTTTCAGTACATCAGCAACTGTGTTTGAATTTCTTTATATCAGCAACTGAATGTTTCCCTTTATATATCAGCAAATAATTGTGACTCTTTGTATTTCAGCAAATATGTGCGTTCCTCTTTACAACATCATATATGTCTGTCGCTCTATGTATATGCAATTGTGTGTTTCCCTTTATATACCATCAAATGGGTGTGTCATTTGTATATCAACAACTGTATATCAAAAAATGTGTGCCCCAATTTATATCAGTAACTGTTTGTGTCCCTCTGTTTATCCGCAACTGTGTGTGTCCCTCTGTACATCAGCAAAAGTGTGTGTCTTTCTGTATATCAGCAAATGTGTTTGACCTTACTTATTTCAGAAAGTGTGTTTGTCCTGTGTATCAGGAAAAGTGTGTTTCTTCTCTATATAAGCAACTGTGTGCCCGTCTGTTTCCAGCAAATGTGTTTGTCCTGTATATCAGCATCTGTGTGTGACTTCTGTACATCAACAAATGTATTTATCTCTCTATATATCAGAAAAAATTTGTGCCCTCTGTACATCAGCAAATGTGTGTGTCCATCTGTATATTAGCAAATGTGTGTGTCCATCTCAATGTCAGCAAATGTTTGCGTCACTCTGTATATAAGAACTGTTTGTCCTACTCTAAAACAACAAATGTGTGGGTCCGTCTTAGGTCATGAACTATTTGTGTCCCTCCTTGTATCAGCAAATATGTGTGTCCTTCTGTGTAGAAGAAACTGTATGTGTCGTTCACTATATCAGAAACTGTGTGTGTTTTTCTGTATATCATCAACTGTATGTGTCCTTCTGTATATCAGTAAATGTGTGTGTCCTTCTTTATATCAGCAACCGTTTTTGTCTTTCTGTTAATCAGCAAATGTGTTGTTCCACATTATATGTGCAATTATATGTGTCCCTGTACATCAGCATTTCTGTGTGTCCCTCTGTACATCAGGACATATATTTGTCCATCAGTACATCAGCAACTGTCTGTGTCCTACCATATATCAACATGTGTGTGTCCTTTATATCAGCAACTATGTGTGAATCTAATTTTTCAGTAACTGTGTGGTTCCCTCTTTAAATCTGCAATAGCTTGTGTCCTTCTGTGTATCATGATCTGTGTGTGTACATCTGTTAACAGCAAATTTGATTTTAATTCTTTACATATGCATCTGTGTGTGTCCTTCTCTAGAGCAGCAAATATTTGTGCTCCCTATATATTAGAAAGTGTGTGTCCCTCTCTATATCGGCAACAGTGTGTGTCCACCTGTATATTGGCAAATTTTTGTTTCCATCTGCAGATCAGCAAATGTGTATGCCCTTTTCTATAGCAGCAAATCTGTGTTTCCGTCTGTATATAATCAACTGTGTGTGAACTTCTGGATATCAGCAACTGTGTGTGACATTCTGTATGACAGCAAATATGTATGCCCCTCTGTTTAACATCAAATGTGTGTGTCCCCCTGTTTATCTGCAACTGTTTGTGTCCCTCTGTACATAATCAAATATATGTGTCCCTCTGTATATCAGCAACAATTGTGGCCATCTGTAAAAGAGCAAACGTGTGTGTCATTCTGTACGGCAGCAACTGTGCGTCCCGCTTTATATCAGCAACTGTGTGTATAACTCTGTATATCAGCGAATATGTGTGTCCTTCTGAAAATCAGCGACGGTGTATTTCCCTTCGTATATCTCTAATTCTTGGTCTCAATCTCTACATTAGCAAATGTGGGTGTCACCCTGTACACCAGCAAATGTGTGTATCCCTGTGCTTATCAGGACTGTGTGTGTCACATTGTACATCAGCAAATATGTGTGACTTTCTGTATATGATCAACTGCGTGTATATATCTGGACATCGGCAAATGTGTGTGAATATGTATATATCAGCAACTGTGTGTGTCCCATCTGTATATCAGCGAATTTGTGTGTCCCACTTTATATCAGCAACTGTGTGTGTCCGTCTGGATATCATCAAATATTTTTGTCCCTCAGCATATTATGAATTGTGTGTGTCCCTCTATATATCAGCAAGTGTGTGTGCTTCTTTATATCGGCAACTGTGTAAGTCTTTCTTTATTTCAGGAAATATGTGAATCCTTTATATCAACAATCGTTTGCGTACTTCTGTATATAATAAATTTTGTGTCATTCTGTATATCAGCAACTGTGTGTGTTTATCTGTATATCGGCAAATGTGCGTGCCTTCAGTTTACCAGCATATGTGTATATCCCTCTGAATATCAGCAACTGTGTGTGTCGTTTTGTAGATCGGAATCTCTGTGTGTCTGTCTGCATATCAGCAAATGTGTGTGACTTTTGTTATTCACCAAATGTGTGTGTCACTCTGTATATTAGCATATGTGTGCGACCCTCTATATATCAAAAAATGCTTGTGTCCGTCTGAAAATCACAAATTTATATGTCAATCACTATATCAGCAAATTTGTGAGTTCTTCTGTATATCAGCAAAAGTGTGTTCCGTTCTGTATATCAGCGACGGTGTGTGTCATTCTGTATATCAGCAACTTTGTGTGTATTTCTTTTATCAGCAAATATGTGTAGTCTTCTTATATCACCAAATTTGTGTGTCCCTATATATATCTGCAAATATGTGTGTCCGTCTGAAAATGTGTAACTGTGTGTTTCCCACTTTACATCAGAAATTTTGTTTCTTCATCTGTACATCAACCAGTGTGATTGTATACCTGTACGACAGTTAATGTTTGTGTCCTGTATATCAGCAAGTATGTGTTTACCTCTGCATACCAGCAAGTGTGTGTGTCACTCTTATAACAGCATCTGTATTTGAACCTCTGTATTACAGCAACTGGGTGTGTCGCACTTTATATCAGCAGATATATGTGTCCTTCTCTACATGAGCAAATGTGTATGTCCTTCTGTATATCAGCAACTGTGTGTGTCCTTCTTAATACAGCTAATGTGTGTCTACATCTTTACAGAAAAACTGTGTGCCCTCCTGCATATCAGCAAATATTTGTGCCCATCTGTATATCAGTAGGTGTTTGTTTCCCCTTGTATTTCCACAACTGTTTATGTCCGTCTGCATATTAGCATATTTGATTGTCCCTCCGCAAAAAAAATAGAATATATCTTTCTGTATATCTGCAAGTGTGTGTGTCCCTCCTTATATCAATAATTGTGTGTGTCCCTCTATACATCAGCAACTGTGTGCATCAATCTCTATATAAACAAAATTTTGTGTCCTGTACGGCAGCACATATGTGTGTACCTCTGTATATCAGCAAATGTTTTTGTCCCTCTGTACATCAGTAAATGTGTGTGTCTCTTAGTACATCATCAACTCTGTGTTTCCCCCTGTATATCAGCAAATGTGTGTGTGTATTTCTGTATAAGAGCAACTGTGTATGTCACACTGCATTTCAGCAGCTATTTGTGTCAGTCATTATAATAACAGGTGTGTTTGTCCCTCTGTATATCAACAAATATGTGTGTCCGTCTCTACATCAGCGTATGTGTGTGTCATTCCTTATATAAAAAAATGTGTGTGTCATTCTGGACTTCAGCAAATGTGCCTGTTCTTCAGTATATCAGCAAATGTTTGTGTACATGTGTATAAGAGCAAATGTGAGTTTCCCTCTGATAATCGGCAACTGTGTATGTTTTTCTCTACTTCAGCATGTGTGTGTCTTTATGTATATCAGCAACTATGTTTGTCACTCTCTATATCAGCAACTGTGTTTTTCCTTCTGTTTATCAGCAACTGTGTGTGTCTTTCTTTATATTAGCAACTGTGGGTGTCTCTCTGTATATCCGCATCTGTGTGTGTCCCTCTGAATATCAGTAAATATGTGTGTCCTTCTGTACATAAGGAAGTGTATGTGTCCTTATCTATTTCCGCAAAGGTGTGTCCCCTACTTTATTACAGCAAATGTTTTATTCCTTCTGAATGTCCGCAAATGTGTGTGTCCTTCTATAACAGAAAATGTTTGTCTCATTCTGTATGAAAACAAATGTGTGTGTCCTTCAATATATCAGTAAATGTGATATTCTTTTTGTATATCAGCAACTGTGTGTGCCCATCTGCACAAAATCAAATGAGTGTGTGGTACTGTAGATCAGCAAATTTGTGTTTCGTTCTATGTAATAGAAACCGTGTTTTCCCTTTCGTAATGAGCAAATTCGTCTGTCCTTATGTATAGCAACAAATGTGTATTTGACTCTGTACATCAAAAACTGCGTGTCCATCTATACGTCAAATAATTCTGTGTGAACCTATGTACATCAGCATCTCTTTGTGTCCTGCTGTATATTAGCAACTCTGTATGAATTTCTGTATAAAAGCCAATGTGAGTGCTTTCCTATAAACCAGCAAATGTGTGTGTCGCTCTGTATATATGCAAATATGTGTGTCCCTCTGTACATCAGCAACTGCGCCTTTCCAGCTGTAAAATTATAAGTGTTTTTGCCCATCAATATATGAGCATCTGTGTGTGTCCTAATGTATGACCACATCTATGTGTGTCCCTCTGTATATCAGCAACTGTGTGTCCCCTGTAATAGAGCAAATATGGTTGTCCATCTGTATGGTTGAAATTGTATGTGTCTATATTTATATCAGCATATTTGTGTGTCCTTCTGTACATCTGCATATGTGTGTGTCCAACTGTATAACAGCAAATGTGTGTGACCCTCTGTATATCAGCAAATATCTGTGCAACATATTACAAAATCTATTGTGTGTGTCACTTTATATACCAACAAATATGTGTGCCCCAATTTATATCAGCAACTTTGTGTGTCCCTCTGCACATCAACAAATGTGTGCGTCCTTCTCTATAAGAACAAATGTGTGTGTCCCACTCTATATCAACAAATGTGGGTGTCATTCTCTATATCAACAAATGTGTGTTTCCCTCTTTATAATAGCAACTGTGTGTTTTCTTCTGTATATAAGCAAGTGTGTTTGCCCTCTATACTTCAGCAAATGTGTGTGGTATTTTAGGAAAGCAAATGTCTATGTCCACCTGTATTTCATCAATTGCGTGTGTCGGTCTGTGCATCATAGACTGTGGGTGTGCTTCTATTTAACAGCAACAGTGTGTGTTTTTCTGTACATCAGAAAACGTGTGTCTTTCTGAATATCAGCAAATATGTTTATTCCTCCGGATACCTGGAAGTGTGTGTTTCACACTGTAAATTAGTAAATGTGTCCCTCTTTACGTAAGCAAGTTTGAGTGTCCCTTTTTACATCGGCAAATGCGTGTGCCCTTCTTTATATCAGCAACTGTACGTGCCACTCTGGAAATGAGCAAATATGTGTGTCTTTCTGTATATAATGAAATGTTTGTGTCCATCTCTATATCAGTAACTGTGTGTGTCCCTCTCTATATCAGCAACTGTATGTATTGTTCAGTACTTCAGCAAATGTGTGTTTTCTGTATATCAGCATCTGTGTGCATGTCCTTCGGTATAACTTCAAATCTTTGTCTCTTTTTCTATATCAGCATTTGTTTGAGC
>Ga0131853_10023842_pt1 | contig 11046 bp, 8 predicted proteins | sample TergutLab28metaG_FD_92764 | JGI IMG/M metagenome (GOLD analysis project Ga0131853, IMG submission 92764) | Labiotermes labralis P1 segment gut microbial communities from Petit-Saut dam, French Guiana - Lab288 P1 (version 2) (version 2) | ecosystem: Host-associated > Arthropoda: Insects >...
AGCAAAATCACTGAGGTTTTGATAGAGAATAGGTAGGCTGTAATTGTCCAAAATGGTATGGCAAAATTTTTGTTTTTTTTCTACATGGTTTAAACTACGATCCCCCCCCCCCCCCAGTGGGTAGTGTGTTAGAACATCCCCACCATGGCTCTGCGGGTCATCAGAGGCGATGAAGAACCATTCTCCCCATGACACAGGGTACCCATGATGATAGATGGAGTCATATAAGGAAGGGGAAATACAGACGCTGCCTGGAGCCAGTGCTGGGCACAGCAGTATGTAGTACACTGGTTACAGGGCACTAAGGAGGCGAGCCCCTGCCATACAACAAGCAGTAGCCCAATATGAATAGGAGGACGAGGAGAACCAGGTAAAGACAGTCAAACAGTACGCCACTCAATCTGGTAGCTTGTCACTGAACAGAAGGACTGCTCGCAGAAGTGATCACCAGCACGTAGGAAATGATTGCGTGAAATGAACAGTGAGATAATGTGCATATACTACTGCATTAACCAGTACAATGACAACCCAACAGGAAGGAGACACTCTTTTCATGTTGAATATACTGAGCAGTATGCAGAGCTACGTCTTGCAGAACAAAATTTTGGAGATAGGAAGACAGATAAAATGGTAGATTTCAGCAGACCTGATATAGTGCTCATAAGTAGAGAGAATAAAAACAGCACTTGTAATAGATATAGCAGTTCCCTTGATCCTTAACCTTCCCAGAACTGAGGCAGAGAAAATTACAAAATATGGAAAATTGGCTCTGGAAATCAAAAATATCTGGAAGCTTAAGATGCCAATGTACCCTTAAGCATTCCAGCAGGAGTAGTAGTCACCAAAACTTCCTAAAATATCTACCAGAATGCACATTTAACCAAAACATCTTAAAAGTGGAGCATAAAGCGGTACTTTTACAAACGTGTCACACAGCACACAAATTCCTAGGACATGCCCCTTGACCTTAGGGGATAGGATGAATTTCCTTCCCCTGACAGAGCCTAATCCCAGTGACAGTCTGGGATAGATGAAGGTTTCTAAGCACACAGAAGCTGCAAAGTGTGATTAAGTCGATGATGGTGGTGATGGTGATGATACAAAACTGTGGTGGTACACAAGAACTCAGTCATTATAGTGATTGTGATATGCAATGCATAAACAGGGTTTGATTTGTGTCAGGTGTATGAGATTTTCTCATCTCCAGAACTCTCCCGACTGGCTCTGGGGAACATTCATCCTGTTATTCAGTGGGTGGTGGGGTTTTTTTTGGTGGGGGGGTAAAGCAGTTGGGGCATACAGCTGACCGCTCACCTCCACCTAGTGTCAAGGTTAAGAATGAGCAGTGCTTCACCTCCGTTCCACCTTTTTTGCCTTCATAACATGGACAGGGACAACTTTACCTTGTTTGCTGTTTACACCAGTATTATAGTGTGTGACAGTGGCTACTGATGTAATGAAAGACAGAGCTCATATGGGCAGACAGTCATGTCCACAGTAGCAGGTTGGTGGGGAAGCAACTGTCTAGCCACGTTATTGTGTGCCAGTTCATCAGAACCTGTCACTGAAGTATGGTCTTGAAAGGTCAAAATGCTGTACCACATCATCATTTCAACCATCTGTTCCAAAAGCACTGTGCTGCTGAAACCATACTAATGAGTCTTTAGGTTCCAGGAATGTTCTTCCTAGCTGGGCAACTGTGCCACCGAAATTAATCACTATTATTGTTATTTGTAGCGGTTCGCTGGTGGCGTACGGCAAGCTGCAGGGTCTGCTGGACTCAGCCCCACTATTGCTTCCAGGCCGACATGCCATCAATCTAGGACTTAGTGCAGCCAATGTTGGAGCAATGGGTGTGTTCTTCTGGGACCCCACCATGTCTGTAGGCCTGTCCATGCTCGGTGCCACAACTGCTCTGTCCACCATCATGGGCGTCACATTGACTGTAGCTATTGGAGGTGTGCATTGACTTCTGTCACTCAGTTTGCTAGACATGCTTTAAGACTGTGGCACTTTTGGTGTACTTACAGGCAGCCCTTGTTGCACATTGCCCTGTACAACAATGTTGTGATGTAATGTTGACAGATGTACTGGCCAAAGGCTCAATGAATGTTGCCCAGACTGGGGTTAACATTGTTCTTACTGGCAGCTGGTGGATCTTCAAAAGCCAGAGTCAGACCCTAACCTGTTTTTGTCTGTTGTTATGTGCACAGCATTTCCTAATGCTGTTATGAGGTCCATATCTTTTGCTGTAGCACTGCATCCTGTGTTCCGAATGTACTTCACGTCCACCAGTAATGTTACAGCAGTGTGTATGTACAGAGTCAGGTGTAAGCTTTGGCTGGAGTAGATTGATAATTGTGAAGGATTCAAAGATGTTGTTTGTGTGCAAATCTTGGACATAACTAGACACTTCAGGTTTTGTAAATTGGAGCACAGTAGTCTACATATTTATTGTTTATTTGTATAATGTTTATTTTTTCAATATGTTTCTGTTACATATGTATTAATAACAAAAGATGTTATGCATACTGAATGTATGTAGCAACGTAATAGTGCGGTTTGGGTGTTCTAATTGATTCACACATGACGCAGTGCTCCATTCTACATTGTTTCACTGTACCTTGCAATTCTTAGGCATGCCCAAAAATTGCACAAGGGCTTTCTTATCACATGTAATGGCATATAACCGTCCTATTAGCTAGTTAGGACTGTTGCTCTGTACGCAGTCTTCTCCATCCTCCTGTCATTTCCTCCCTCATAGGCCCAGATATTTCCTCAGTGCTGTGTTCTCAAACACCCTCAACCTATGTTCTTCCAGTAATGTGACAGACCAAGTTGTGCACCTGTACAAGACAACAGGCAAAGTTACAGTTCTGCATATTTCAGTCCCCATATTTTTGGAAAGCCAATGGGAATACAGAATACTGGACTTTATGGTAGGTGGCATTTCTGTGAATTGGAAAGTGCTGCATGTTTCTTTAAAAACAGATACATTGCATTTATTAATGTTTGCTGTTGAACAGTATGAACAGGGTTTGGCATTATGTACTGTGTGCAGTGTACGTGTGCATCTTATCAGGCAGTGTTGTGACAACACCGTCTGACAAACACACCAACACACATTACATGGACTAGATCCTTTTGGATCATACATGAAGTATTCAGATGTTTCTGTGCATACTTGGTGTTTATACATAACCTTGGACTCTGGCCTGCCGCTTCATCTGCAGTCAATTCTGAAGTCAACTGTATTGTAATTTTATAATTCTGACATTTTAGTATCATCATATCAAGAGTGTTGTGTTGCTACTTGCAAGCCTTTTTGTTTTGGATTCCCTGAGGATGCTGAAACATGTGAGAATTTTAAATGTTATGTATGATTTTCAGTCGTATGTGCATTTGTTGGTTACTGTAATTATTGATGTGAACAGAGACTGATTGCAGTTGGCTGCACTGTGTTCACAGGTGCTGACATGCCTGTGGTTATCACCGTGCTCAACAGCTACTCAGGCTGGGCTCTTTGTGCAGAAGGGTTTATGCTCGACAATAACCTCATGACAATAGTTGGTGCTCTCATTGGTTCATCAGGCGCCATCTTGTCCTACATCATGTGCAAGGTTTGCCACATCTCTGACGGTTGCTCAGTATGTCAAGAAATGTCCTACCTTGTACTGAATCACACGTTTCATTACCATCTGAGGTTTGAGGTTCTGACAGCAGTGTTTCTGGAGGTCCAGGTTGTCTGGCATGTGACGCAGTGTTGCTGGTCATGTACGTCCTCAAGTGTGGGAAATGTGTAGTGCCCTCATCCCAGCATCACAGCATTACATCCCAGAAGGCTTGAGCCAGATGAATCCAGTGCACATATTTGCACTATACGGTGATACCTCGGCTAACGAAGATAATTCATTCGGAATCACATTTGTTAGCTGAAATCTTCGTTAGCCAAAACACACATACAGACGGAAAAGATAAGCTCCTGGAATGGCCCAACCGTTTATGTTTGCTGCTTTATATTAGCGCACGCATCCACTAAAACATTTGTTAGCCGAAAAATTCGTTAGCAGGGTCACTCATTAGCCAAGGTGTCACTGTATTTTCATTCTGGTATTATACTGCCATTGCAATTCTCCGAAGTTTAAAAATTTGAAAGCCTGAGAACCTCTAAACCTAAGCTTCTTATTTGGTTTTGAAGTCAATTTCAATCAATATCTGCCCATCTGTACTCCTTGGTATTTTAGAAAGGATCCACTTTGGACAGTTGTTGTAGTCATAGACTTAATGTGTATTAAAATTGTTTATGTAAATATGTGATCTGTATTTTGAATTGTTGTTTTCTTTTTCATAATCTTGGTTATATCTAGTTTGTTTACAGCAGTGACCATTAATTTTGTGTGTTCTGCAGGCTATGAACCGGTCACTGATGAATGTAATCATGGGCGGTTTTGGAACATCATCAACTGGTACTGGGAAACCCAAAGAGATTACTGGCACTCACACAGAGGTGAATGTGGATGGTGCTGTGGAACACATTATGAATGCCAAAAACATCATCATTACACCAGGTACAAACATCATATTCACCAAACACTACACAGTTCACCTTACCTGTGTAACTAAGCAAATACAATCAGTGGCAATAGCAGCAACAGGGTGAGCCTTCGTGGGCTTGTTCCATCATACATATTGGTCTGTCCGTCTTTTCCGTGATCCGCTGGGGAATGTTCTGAATACATGTTATGTCTACTTGTATCTCTAATCCACAATTATATTTAAATTCTGTATTTGTGTGTGTGTGTGTGTGTGTGTGTGTGTGTGTGTGCGCGCGCGTGTACGTGTTTTAGTTTACAGCTGATAATTAAACACTTTATTATCCAACTAATGCACAATATATAATATGTAGATACAATTAAAATTGCAATGACCCAATTGCAGTATATTATCATTATTATTATTATTGTTGTTGTTGTTGTTATTATTATTACATATTTAAAAGTGCTCCAGCATGTTTCAGATCACAGAGGATCCATCATCAGGGAGCCTTGTACAGTGCTTGGCTATAAAATTACAAGAATGATTCTATCTTGTCTGTTAACATGGACAAGGTCGGTGTTTTGGTAGCATATTGTGACCTGTTGTGCGTGTGTGTAGTTCACTGTAGATGAAGGCCTATATATGGAGTGCCTTCATCTACAGTGAACTAAACACACACACAACAGGTCACAATATGCTGCCAAAACACCGACCTTGTCCATGTCAACAGACAAGATAGAATCATTCTTGTAATTTTATAGCCAAGCACTGTACAAGGCTCCCTGATGATGGATCCTCTGTGATCTGAAACATGCTGGAGCACTTTTAAATATGTAATAATTTTGATTGTATCTATATATATTGTGCATTAGTTGGATAATAAAGTGTTTAATTATCATTAATGCACGGTGCAAACATGAAGATTTACAACTGATGTTTGCAAAGTACTGAAACATCATTTGTAAAAGGAATGAGATCTGATCAGCTGAGAGGAAACTAATAAATGTAAATATAATTTGTACATTAATGTTTCAGATTTTTCAATTGTTATTAATTTTCTCTGCATTTTGAAGTGTCAGTGACCTGATGATGGCCAGAACATGTCATCAGCTGCGTAGTATATACAGCATAGTGTGTGAAATAATTACTGCGATTGTGAGGCTTAACAAGTCCGATGAAATAAACATACAGTTGTCGCTGTCCTTGCCATGACAGGGTACAGTTGTACTCATACTGAAGCTCACCACTATTGAATAGGAGGCTGGGTGAGTTCCAGAACCAATCTGGACATTTTTGAAGACAGAAAAATCTTCTGCCCATGCTGGGAATCAAACCTTGGATCATCCAGCCCACATCCTAATCACTATATTGACTTAGCCATTGCAACTTCTGAACAAGTCAGTTGTCAATAACAGCAGTAAATTTATTATTGCCTGCTCCTAGTTAAAATGCTTCCCTGTTGCTAGGGTATGGTCTGTGTGTCGCGAAGGCCCAGTATCCCATTGCTGAGATGGTGGAAACACTGAAGAAGAAGGGCAAGAAAGTGAGGTTTGGCATTCATCCAGTTGCTGGTGAGTGAAGTCTGTTTATTGAGTACTGTTACTTGATCAGTAAATTAAAACCAAATATGTACACCAAGCTTGGTACCACCCAACTGTTTCATTCCACCTGGGCCTTCAAAATTTAAGATTTACATCTGTGATTGGATTCTGTTCTAATGGTTAGGTTGGGCCAGAACATGTTGCATACATATTAAAAACAGGTGAGTAGTCCTTGCCTCTGTACATAATGCCTGCTATAGGTGAGAACATTCTACTTTCCTGCCTGCTGTCTACAAACACAGACATTAAAATATATAAAACTGTCATATTACCTGTTGTTTTATATGAGTGTGACACTTTGTCATGTTATGGAAAATACAGCGACTGAGTATGTGTTGAGAACACAGACTGACTGTCTGAATATGTCTGAGAACACAGACTGACAGTGTCTGAATATGTCTGAGAACACAGACTGACAGTGTCTGAATATGTCTGAGGACAAAGACTGACAGTGTCTGAATATGTCTGAGAACACAGACTGACAGTGTCTGAATATGTCTGAGGAGAAAGACTGACTGTGTCTGAATATGTCGTGACAAAGACTAACAGTGTCTGTATATGTCTGAGGACACAGACTGAATGTGTCTGAGGCCACAGGCTGGCAGTATCTGAATGTGTCTGAGGACACAGGCTGACAATGTCTGAATGTGTCTGAGAACACAGACTGACAGTGTCTGAATATGTTGGGACAAAGACTAACAGTGTCTGTATATGTCTGAGGACACAGACTGACTGTGTCTGAATGTGTCTGAGGACACAGGCTGACAATGTCTGAATGTGTCTGAGAACACAGACTGACAGTGTCTGAATATGTCAGGACAAAGACTAACAGTGTCTGTATATGTCTGAGGACACAGGCTGACAGTGTCTGAATGTGTCTGAGGACACAGGCTGACAGTCTCTCAGAACAGGGTGCTGAGGGGACAGTTTGGATTTGAAGGGCCATTGCACAACTGGTGTACTTGACAGATGTGCAAATGATTTTTCATTACACACAGAGCTAAGTGAATGTTGTACTCTTATATTAGTTTATTTGGCAGACATTTGCTTTCACATCTGGTTGTGAAAAGTTTGTCTGATCGTTGTTATTGCATTCCCACATCTTGTTTGCTTTGCTACCCATCATACCAGATCATACTGATTGTCCACCTTAGCCAATTGTTTTGCTTGTCAAGTATAATTGAATCATGGAAATGGAACTGCAAGTTTCGACATGATAAGTAAACAGATGTTTGTGATTTATTTGACTTGTGTTACATTTACCGACAATCAGCAGGAAGTGGACAAGTGGCTAATACCGTATACTTGCAAGTGCACTGTTCCTACATTGTGGCAAGTTTCCATAACTGGCAAGTGTGTGTCAAATGTAGCAGTTGTGGGAACATGACATTAGAGGGAGGAAGTGACAAGAGGATGGAGAAAATAGCATAAAGATAAAATCAAGGAAGCTGATAAATGCAGGGAATATAGAGCGCATGGGAGAGACCATATGTTTGTACAGAATTATGGTGAGGGAAACCTGGAGGGAAATGACCTTTTGTAAGACCAAGGCCATTGATGGTAGGAAAGTTCAAATTTTTGTTACTGAAATGGGATGTGGACCAGCTTCATATGTCTCAGATTGAAGACTGGTGGCAGGCTGTCTTGCCCACAGTAATGAATTTGCAATTTCCCAAAAAGGCAGGGTGTGTCTTTATACTTGGGCAAGTGTCAACTTGTCACACAGGGCCTGAATTAGATTTGTTATATACTTTGTGTCAGCTGACATCTCATTAGCAGTCATAGTTAGGTCTGTGTTGCCTCTCACTCGTGCTCTCTCTTCCTCTTTCTTTTACTCTTTTGTGTGAGTGTGTGCACATGCCCCAGTAGAATCACCTATCTTGATACTGTGCAGGGCGAATGCCTGGGCAGCTGAATGTGCTGCTGGCAGAAGCAGGCGTGCCGTATGATGACGTATTGGAAATGGATGAGATAAATCACGACTTCCCTGAAACAGACTTGGTCCTAGTGATTGGGGCTAACGACACCGTCAACAGTGCTGCTGAGGATGACCCCAACTCCATTATTGCTGGAATGCCTGTCCTCAGAGTTTGGAAAGCTAACCAGGTACCTGTGTTCAGTACATTAGTTCAGAACCTTTCAGAAACATTACCGCACTGTATATACATTTTACCACACCACTACAGGTTCTCTTGCAGACGGTCTGGCTGAGTGCCATTCGTATTGACATTCTTTTATGTACATATTTGCTGAGTGATGTACATGTATATTACTTTTCTTATTTGTAAATCCCTGAACATGTGTTGTAGTTGTGTACCTTGCAGCTTGGGCATCATGCTGATACACTGTACATGTTGCACATCTTGTATAGCAATACAGTGCTGTACTGATATGGCATTACATATTTTGCATCTGTGTTGCCATTGTTTTTAGTAATTAAAAAAAATGTCATGTGTATGTTACTGGTCTTCCACTTTCTCCTCCTCTATTGGTATTACTTGGTCTCAGCCGGCATTACTCTTGTCCTGAATGAGGTAGAATGTGGAAGATGGTGACATCATGTGTGGGAGACTTTCATACAGGTGGGAGGAGAGAGAAACGGTAGCTGTAAGGTGCAGCCACAGCCACCAGCCAGTTGTCCGCACTTTGGATGCCAACTTGCTACAGCCAGCTTACTTGTTTTCTCTTCACGTCTTCACTTTTGTTGCTTCCACAAATATCTGCCATTGCTTGTCTGTAATGTCCCTGTGGTATACATGCAACTTCCATTCCTTTCAGGGTATAAACATGGTACTTAGTTTTACTATATGCACAGTTTTCCATCAGCACCGTCTGTTTTGCACCCATTATAGTTGCTCATGTATGGTTTGACAGTGTTAAGTCTTAGTGGTTGAGGTCACAAACCACGGTTGCTAAGAAACCAAGTAACCACTGACAGCTTGCATTTGCATGAATGTCACAAGGGAGCTACCTTATTGACTCATTCGCCCCATGATAGATCAGTACTAGGGGTGAGGGTGTCACTGGATTCATCTGGCTCAGGATAGGGTCTAGTGGTCAGCTTTTGTGAATGCCTTATGTACGCTGAACGGCAAGGAAGTTTTTGAACAGATGACTGCCTTCATTCTGAAGGAGAAATCCACTGCATTAAGTTGCCATTAAATGCTAATTTACTGTTGCTGCATTTAATGTAATCACATATTTATTGACTGTATTTTCTCGTTCCAACCAAAGTTCATGCAAACTGTGTGTTATTGTTGTGTGTTCATTGTGTTTTTATTTAACGAATAACCTGCATCTAGTCCATGAAAATTGGATTTTCTGGCACTTGCATGTCAGTTTAGTGTCACTGTGTTGCCAGACAGTGCTCAATGTTCATTTTGAACAAACACATATTCTTGGATGTGTAGTTTGTGACATTTCCAGGAATCATAGTGCCTCCATTGCCAGGGTCAAGCAGTCTATGATCCTTTGAAATGTCAGCAACTACCTGCGTTGCACAAAGCATCACATTCCACAGGACTTGTATCACAACTCTGAATCCTGCAGTATATGAACTGACCTACAGTGACCCACACTTCAGAGGACAGTAGTGCCTGTCTGTATCTCAGACAGGTTGAACAATTTGACGCATTTAAATATTCTCCGATTCATTTCTTCTATGTAAAATGCATTTGTAGATGTGTTTGAAAACATGAAATGTGATTTTCACGCAGGTAATAGTGATGAAGCGTTCCCTGGGGGTTGGATATGCAGCGGTAGACAACCCCATCTTCTTCAACCCTAATACAGCCATGCTGCTTGGAGATGCCAAAAAGACGTGTGATGCGCTGTTGTCTAAACTGAAGGAGGAGTACATGAAATTGGATTGATGAGTGTAGCATGTCAGAGGTTGCCATTGTGTGGATCATGTCACACGGTGGCAATAATCTGGTAGCACAATTTGTATTGAATTATAATCACTGTCGTACTCCTTGAAGTGGAGATCAGGGCACTGTGTCATGATAAGAGGATTACTATTTATTTTCTTTGTTTTTACAAGTTTCACATGCCGACACTTTACAGAGTGACCACTCTGTAAAGTAATGTCTTGCTATGGAGATCATATCCCACCTTACAGTAAGGTCCGTGTTTCAGCAGTCACCACAACTTCCCTATTGTATCTGATACACAGGTAAGGTGACATGTTTGAACCGTTCCTATCAGGTCGTCTTCAGGTCTTTGAACGTAAAAAGTCACAAAAAACAAATTGTTACATTGCTGTATGATGTTGAAGGAAATTTAGATGTCACATTCCTTGTACACTGGGGTTGTACAGATACATCATTGTATATGCTCAAGTTGTGTCCACTACAACTGTGGTAATATCAAAATGTGGGTAATGGAAATACTGACAGTTGACTTTCTATGTATATATCCTCTGTTACTAGAGTTGAGTGGAAGCATTATTGTCTGAAGTTGCATTGTACCTGAGTGTACTTGCTTGGCTGTACGTGTCATACCTATATTGTACACTTGTTGTCACTCTGCAGCAAGTTTCTCTCAAGCAGTTATACAGAATGTCATTGTTGTGTGTACGTGATATCTAATGTACAAGGAGGCAGCTATAGACATTCACTGTTTAGAAAGTCTGTAATAGTAAGTAAAATGTCTGTCAGGTAAGCACTAGATGTTTCAAGTGGTCATTATCATTTTCAATTTATTCGTGCAACTGTGTAACATGTAATTGGTTTTGATATTGTAATTTGTTCAACTGAACACAGAGGGCAGCAGCTGTTCGATATGTACTTTGTGACATGATGCAAGGACCCCCCCCCCCCCCCCCCCCCCCCCCCCCCCCCCCACCACCACACAAAACAACACACACCACCCCAAACCAAACAAAAAAAAACAAAAAAAAAAAAAAAAA
>Ga0131853_10023843_pt1 | contig 11046 bp, 7 predicted proteins | sample TergutLab28metaG_FD_92764 | JGI IMG/M metagenome (GOLD analysis project Ga0131853, IMG submission 92764) | Labiotermes labralis P1 segment gut microbial communities from Petit-Saut dam, French Guiana - Lab288 P1 (version 2) (version 2) | ecosystem: Host-associated > Arthropoda: Insects >...
CGCCGGCGGGTCGTCGGTGACCGACCGGCGCCGGGTCGACCGCGCCCTGGCCCGGGCCGCCTAGGCCCAGGTCAGGGCCAGGAGCGCGGCGTCGTCGTGCGTCGAGCCGCCGGTGTACTCGCACGCGTCCTTCTGGAGCCAGTCGAGGAGGTCACCCAGGTCGGTGGGGACGAGGGGGGCGCTCAGCCGGTCGCTGAGGCGGCTGGCGAGGGGGTAGAAGCGTCCGGCGGCGTCGCGGGCCTCGGCGAGTCCGTCGGTGTAGAGCAGGAAGGTGTCCCCGGGGTGGAGGCGGATGCTGGTGGTGGCGGGAGCGGGGTCGGCGGTGGGCGGCAGGTCGCCGAGGCCGAGCGGCAGTTCCAGTGCCACCGGGACGTCGAGGACGTCGGCCCCGCGCAGCAGGAGCGGCGGCGGGTGTCCGCAGGACAGCGCGCGCGAGCGGCCGTCCGGGCTGATCTCGACCAGGAGCGCGGTGACGAATCCCTCGGCGTCGGTGAGGTACCGGCGCAGGCTGACCTCCAGCCGGCGCGCGAGGCCGTCGAGGGTGGGGTGGTCGAAGGCGACCTCGTGGAAGCAGCCGAGCACGACCGCGCCGGTGGCCACCGCTTCGAGTCCCTTGCCGCGGACGTCTCCGATGAGGACGCGCAGGCCGTACCGGGTGTCCGCGACCGCGTAGAGGTCACCGCCGATGCGGGCGAACTGCGCGGCGGCGCGGTAGCTCGCGGCGATCCGGAACGGGCCGACGGCGGCGGGCGGCGGGCGCAGCAGCGCACGTTGCACGGTCTCGGCGACCGAGGTGACCTCCACCAGCCGGGCGGCCTCGCGACGGCGGCGGCCGACCACGAAGCACGCCACGGCCGCGACGGCGAGCGCCGCCGCACTGGTCCCGGCCGCCGCACCGAAGCGCCCGGGTTCGACGGACAGGAACACCCAGCGTGTCGCGGCCACCCATACGGCCGAGCCGAGGATCATCAGCGGCCCGAAGGCCAGCGCGACGAGGGCGGGGATCGCCACCAGGACGGCCGGGACGTGCGAGGGCTGAGAGGTGCCGAACTCCAGGCCGACCACGAGGACGTAGAGCAGGACGGTGGCCGCCAGGACCACGGTCCGGGTGAACCACGGCGTTCCCGCGTCTTCCTCGCCGGTGTGTGTCGGCACCTGCCGCCCTCCTCGAGTCACCTGGTCAGCCCAGGGCCGAACCGCCCGTTACTGATGGTGCCTCATGGGGCTGCCGGGACAGGGCTGGGCGCTCCGGCCCGGTCGGGATCGGCCAGGTGGGGGTGCCCCTGGCCGCGGGAAGGCCGGCCGCGGGCCGGCCGGCGCTTGAACGGGCCCGGGGGGAGCGCACCGGCGCCCACGGAGCCGCGCGCTCCAGGGGTGCCGGCGGTGGCCGGGAGCGTAGGGCCCTACGCGTCGCCGCCGGTGGCCTCGACGCGCTCCTTGAGGCGTGCCAGGTTGCCCGGCATCTCCTTGCGGGCCGAGCGCCGCACGCCGAGCGGGACGACGACGCGTCCGATGCCGCGGCCCTGGAAGTCCACCACGATGGTGAGGCGGGACCGGTTCGCGCCGAGCGCTTCGACGGTCAGGTCGACCTGGGCCCTGATCGGCCCCTCGACGCCGCGGACGCCCCAGGCGGTGGGCGGCTCCAGCCGGGTCAGCTCCGAGACGACCTCACGGTCGGCGAAGCCGATGCGGCGCGTCGTGACGCAGCGCGCGCCCACGCCGGGTTCGCCGTCGGCCTCCAGATGCCCGCTGACGACGCCCTGCTGCCACTCGGGGAAGCGGTCGGGGTCGGTGGCGTAGTCGAACACCTCGTGGGCCGGCCGGTCCACCTCGGTGCTGGTCGAGAACGGGGCCATCAGCTTCCTCCTCCGGCGATCAGGGCCGCGAAGCGGGCCAGGTACAGCGGCCATCCGCCGTCGTGGCCGACGCCGTCCGCGACGGACTGCCAACCGGGCCCGTGCCGTTCGATGTTGCGGTGCTCCAGCTCCACCCGGGTGCGCCCGGGCGTCTCGGCGACGAACCGCACCTCCACCTCGCTGGCGTTCTCCAGGTCCGTCTCCAGCTCCCACTGCGGGCCGATGTCCCAGCTGAAGACCACCCGGTCCGGCGGTTCGTAGGCCAGGATCCGGGCCCAGTGGCATTCACTGCCGTCGGTGGCGCGGTCGTAGATGTGGCCGCCGACCCTGGGCTCGAAGACGGTCTCGGCGATCGGCGCGCCGAGCAGGTTGTGCTCCTTGGGTTTGAAGTCGCCGAAGCGCTCGGTGAACACGGTGAAGGCCCGCTCGATCGGTGCCTCGACGACGACCTCGCGGCGGACCACCGCGGTCGCTGGGTGCGTCATGGATTCTCCTCGCCGGGTTGTTCTGCGGCTTCCTGGTAGCCCTCCAGGGCCCGGCCCCAGAAGGTGTCGAGCTGGTCGCGCAGCGCGGACACGCCCGCCGGGTCGAGCCGGTAGATCCGGCGGGTGCCGGCCGCCTGGTCGGTGACCAGCCCCGCGCTCTTCAGCACCTTCAGGTGCTGGGACACCGCCGGCCGGCTGACCGGCAGCACCTCGGCGATCTCGCCCACGGCGCGCGGCCGTTCGGCCAGGCACGCGATGATCGCGCGTCGCGTCGGGTCGCCCAGTGCGCCGAGCGCGTCGCCGAATTGGTAAGTGTCCACGAACGGTAAGTGTAGACGAACGGATGGCTCGCCGCAGGGCCCGCCCTCTTCGGCGCGCGCGGGGGTGGTGAAGGTCTCGTGGAGATCGCTGCGCCCTGTCGAGTGGTCCCTGGGGCCGCGACGACGCCTGGGGGAACCTGTGGTGGCCGCGGTCGACCCCGGGAATACGGCGGTCCCGGCGGTCGGAAGGTTCAGGGCCCGGCCGGCGACGCGCCCGGCGCCCGCGCCCAGGGAACATCCGGGTGGTGGCGCTGTGACCGTCTCGATACGTTTCTATCGCAACATGCGCACCAAATGACGCCAGTAATAAGTAAGTTGAACGGGTAAGCGATCGCGGGGCCGGGCTGCCTCCTGGGGCCCGTCGCAATCACACGCGACGGGACCCGTCGACCAAGGAGGCCAGGCGAGATTGGCGATGGCAATTCGCCCGGGTTCTGCCCTCCGCACGGCCGGAGGAGTGCGTGGGCACCTGGTGAGGTGCTGCACGTGAGGGGACAAGAGATGGGGAGGCTGCGTGCAGCCTGAACGCGTGTCGGAGCTTTCGGACCTTTTATCGCGCGCACGCAGAGCCAGAGCGGGCATGGGCAACGCTGTCATGGTCCGGTCCGTCTCGGGAATGCACTGCTCCGCCCTGCTCGACGAGGTGACCGAACGCGTCCGGCGCCTGGGCAGCGTGGTCCTGAGCCTGTCGTGCTCCCCCTCGGACACGCACAGCCAGTTCGCCGTCGTCCGCCAGATCGTGGCCGCCTCGCTCGAACTCGCCGGCAGGGACAAGATCATCGAGGACGAGGAGCTGCTCCGCAGGGTGGTGGAGGGGTCGGTCGCGTTCGACCACCAGCTCTTCGAAGCGCTGCGGGAAGGCTTCACCCAGGCTGCCCGCCGGCATCCGCTGGTGGTCGTCGTCAACCACATCCAGTGGATGGACGAGACGTCGCTGCGCTGGTTCGGCTTTCTCGTGCGCCACCTGAACAGCCTGCCGATCTTCCTGATCCTGGCCCACCGCACGGACGAGACCCCGGTCGACCGCACGCTCACCGACGAGATGTCCAAGCGCGACCGGTGCCACACGCTGACCCTCAGCCCGCTCTCGGCGCACAGCGTGCGTGAAGTGGTCGAGACCGCCTATCGCGGGCAGCGGTGCGACGACGCCTTCGTGCAGGCGTGTGCCGACGCCACGCTGGGACGTCCGTCCCGCCTGGACGGGCTGCTGGCGTCCCTGGCCGCCGACGCCGTGCCTCCCCGGGCCTCGCACGTCGAGCAGGTGCGGCGCTGCGGTGAACGGCTTCAGGCCGAGGCCGCCGCCGACCGGCTGCTGCGCCAGCCCGCCGACCTCCAGGAGGTCGCCGCGGTCGCCGCGGTCCTCGGCGAGGAGGGCAACTGCGCGGTGATCGCGGACATGCTCAACATGTACGGGGACACGATCTCGGGGCTGATCGAGGGTCTGACCCGGGTGGGGATCTTCCGTGCGACGGGCGACTCCGAGCGGTACCGGTTCAGCAACGCCGAGCTCCGGAGCCTCGTCCACCGGGACATACCCGCCGACGCGCGACGCGCCCTGCACATGCGGGCCGCCCGGCGGCTGAACGATCTGGGTGCCCCGCTGCCTCAGGTCGCCAGGCACCTGCTCCAGGCCGACGTGGCCGAGGACGCGTGGGCGTGGGGCGTTCTGAAGGAGGCCGCGGACGACGCCCTGAAGGCGGGCGACCCCAAGACGTGTGCCGAGTACGCGCGGCGCGTCCTGCGGGACTCGGTTCCGGAAGAGGTGCGCGCGGAGGTGCTCTGGCTGCTGGGCCGCGCCGAGGTGCTCTTCGCTCCCGCGGCCGCCGACCGCCACTTGGGCGAGGCCGTCCGCCTCTTCTCCGACCCGGCCCGCCAGGCGGGGGCGATCGTGGAGCGCGCCTACGCGCGGGTGCTGCGGCAGGGCAGTGCCGAGTCGACGCTGCGCCCGCCCCGCGCCGCGCTCGCCCATGTCGACAGGAACGCCTTCGCCGAACTCGGCGACACGGAACTGAGCCTGAGCGTGCAGTCCCTGACCTGCACGGTCCCTTCCCGGGACGCCGTGCCGATCCCGGAGGTGCTCGGCTGGCCCGCGGTGAGCGACACGCTCGGCATCACTCCCGGCGAGCGGGAGCTGCTGGCATCGGTCGGCGGCGATCTCGCCTGCCGGTCCGAACCCCGCGACGCCCCGCTGGAGTTGGTGCAGCGGGCACTGGCGGGGGAGCGGCCGGCCGGCAGCGCCTCGATCGTGCTGCTGCTCCGATGTATCACCGTGCTGACGTGGGCAGGACACCTGCGTGAGGCGCAGCACTGGGCCGATCACATGCTGACCGGAGCGCTGCACCAGGACGCGCTGTTCCCCCGGGTGATCGCCCACTGCCAGCGCGCCGACATCGCGTTGCGGATGGGCGATCTGCCCGTGGCGCTCACCGAGGCCAAGCGGGCGCTGGTGCTCACCACCACCCACCACGAGGTGAAGAGCTGCCACGCCGTCGCGCTCACCGCGGTCGCCAGGATCCGGGGCGCCATGGGCCACTACGAGGAGTCCGTCAGCCTGCTCCAGGGACTCCACGACCTGCCCGCGAGCGCCCTCGGCATCCGCGGCATGTTCCGGCTGAAATCCGGTGACCACCGGCGCGCGCTCACCGACCTGATGGAGTGCGGGCACCGGCTGGAGGCGCTGGACATCGTCAACCCCGCCCTGAGCCCGTGGCGCAGCTGCGCCGCGCTGGCATGGAAGGGGCTCGGGAACGACGCGGAGGCCCGCCGGCTCGCGGACAAGGAGGTCGAACTGGCCCGGCGCTGGGGCGATCCCGCGGCCGTGGGCCAGTCGTTGCGCACGCTGGGGGCGGTGACCTCGGGGACGGCGGCGGAGCGTGCGCTCACCGAGTCGGTGTCCCTGCTCGAACAGACCGACGCCCGCCTCCAGTTGGCGCTCTCCCTCGTGGCGGTCGGCAAGGCGCAGGGGCAGCGGGGTTCTCTCGCGCAGGCCCGGCAGGCGCTGCGCAAGGGCATGCTGCTCGCCGAGGAGTCGGGGGCGCAGTCGCTCATGGCCGAGGCGCACAAGTCGCTGCTCGCCGCGGGGGGACGGCTCCGGCGCACCCCGGTGTCCGGGCTCCCGGCCCTCACCCCGACCGAGCGCCGGATCGCCGCGCACGCGGCCGGCGGGAGGACGAACAAGAGCATCGCCGAGCTGCTGCACATCACCCCGCGCACCGTCGAGGTGCATCTCACCCGCGTCTACGGCAAGTTGTCCATACCCGGACGCAACGCCCTGCCCGATGCACTGGGTCCGACGTTGCGCCACGGGGCCTGACGCACGGGCCCCGGTCCTGACCGCCCGGCGTCCGCGGGTGCAGCCGGGGCCCCGCCTCCCCATCCGGCCCGGTGCCCCGCCGCCCGCTCTGGAGCGGGCGGCGGGGCACCGGGCCGGAAAGGTGACTCCTTCCCGTCTTCCCGGCCTAGCGGCGGCCCACCACGGCGAACCCCAGCAGCAGGACGAAGCCGTCATCGGCCACGAAGCTCTGCCAGGCGGTCATCGCCCGGACGTACGCGGTCATGCTGATGGCTCCCCGCTCGACCAGTGGCAGCAGTCGCTCCGGGGACAACTGCGGCTCCAGGGCCGCGAGTCCCACCTCGTCGCTGGTGTAGGCGAACGGCCGCACGGTCACGTCCGTGAAGCCGGCGTCCCTGAGCACGCGGGGGAGGCGCCGGGCGATCAGCCGGTCCCCGCCGTCCGCGGACTGCGCCGCGCCGAGTGCGCGGAAGGCATCCTCGGAGAACCCCGACATGTCCGGCTCCGCGACCCCCCACAACCCGGCGTCGATGTCGATCACGGCCAGGTGGCCGCCCGGCCGCAGGACCCGGCGCATTTCCCGTGCCGCGGCGACCGGCTCCGGCAGGTGCTGGAAGACGTACCGGGACAGCACCAGGTCGAACGTCCCGTCCGCGAACGGCGTGTCGCCGATGTCGCCCTGGAGCAGCTCCAGTTCGGCTCCGGCCGCCCCGCGGGCGCCCGCCCGGTCCAGGAGCCCGGGGTGCGCGTCCAGCCCGACGACCCGGGTCCCGGGCAGCGCGGCGCTCAGCTCGGCGGTCACCGCACCGCTGCCGCACCCGGCGTCCAGCACCGCGCCGCCCCCGGACGGGGCCAGCGGCTGGAGGATGCGCCACTCGTGAGCCCAGGTCAGCATCGCCTGGTGCTCCAGGCGCTCGACCTCCCTGTCGAATCCGCCCAGTTCCCTCTCCGGGCGGTAGCTGCGGGCGCCCGGCGCCACCGGCTGTTCCGTGTCACCCATGGCGCCGCTCCACCTGCATCAGCAGACCGTCGCGCGGACGCAGCGTGACCAGTGCCTCGGGGACCACCGTGGTGCCGGGGGCCTGGGTCAGCCGGAGCCGCTGCATGACGACGGTGAGGACGAGCATCGCCTCGGTCGTGGCGAACGCCTGCCCGATGCAGATCCGGGGACCACCGCCGAACGGCAGGTACGAGTGTCCCGCCCGGCTGTGCTGGTGCTCCGGCGCGAACCGCTCGGGCCGGTACTCCTCGGGCGCCTCCCAGTGCTCCGGATGCCGGTGCATCGTCCAGGGGCTGACGCACACCAGCGTGCCGGCGGGGATGCGGAGACCGCCGAGCACGTCGTCGTCCACCGCCATCCGGGAGATCAGCCACACCGGGGGGAACAGCCGGACGGCCTCGTCCAGGCACTGCCTGGTGTAGGTCAGGCGGGACAGGTCCGCGGCGGTCGGCAGCCGGTCGCCCACGACCCGGTCGATCTCGTCCCGCACCCGCGCGGCGTGCTCGGGGTGCCGGTCGAGCAGATGGAGCGTCCAGCTGAGGGCCTTCGCGGTCGTCTCGTGACCGGCCATGACCATGGTCAGGACCTGGTCGTGCAACTCCCGGTCGGACAGGGCGTCGCCGTGCTCGTCCCGGGCACCCAGCATCGCGTCCAGCAGGTCCGCGTGGTGCCCGCCGGGCCCGGTCAGCCGCCGGGCCCCGATCATGGTGCCGACCACGCGGTCCAGGAACGTCTTCGCACCCGAGTACGCCCGGAGCCGGGACCGGAAGTCCTCGTCCGCGGGCGGGGTGCCGTCGAAGTGCCCGATGAACCGGTTGATGTCGTCGACGGCCTGCCCGAAACCGCGGCCGGCCGCGGACAGTTCGGAGCCGAGCAGCGCGGATGCCACCACGCGCAGGGTGAGTGCCGTGAAGTCGTGGTCCACCCGGACGGCCTCGCCGCGGTCGGCCGCCTCGCCCCATTCGGTGGCCAGATCGACAGCGGCCTCGACCATCAGCCCGTCGAACGACTCGACCGCCACGCGCCGGAAGGACGGCGCGCACAGCCGCCGCTGGCGTTCCCACGGCGCGCCGTTGCTGGTGAGCAGCCCCTTGCCGAGCAGGGGGGTGAGCATGAAGTCGTCCGGCGTGCCGGCCTTCGTGTAGTTGGTGTAGTTGTCCTTGAGGATGTGCCGGGCGAGTTCGGGCGAGTTGGCGAACCACACGGTCTGGCCGCGGGTGACATGGCTGCACAGGTCGCCGTACTCGGCGACCAGGTCCCGCAGGAAGGTGAGCGGATCCGCGCGTATGCCGGCCAGTTCCAGATCTTCCGTTGGCCCCGGGGGACGGTCGTGGGAGCCGGCTGCCGGGGCGGCGGCGGACGGGGAGGGACGGGGCATCACAGTCTCCTTCAGGACGGCAGGTCGGGGGGCAGGAGCCCGGTACGGCCGGTCGCGGCTCGCGTACCAGGCGCCGGCGGACGGTGGGGGGCGTGCGCCGGCGCCTGGGGCGCCACGGGCGGTCGGGCAGGACCGGGCAGGCCGCGGAGCGGCACGGGGTCAGGACATCTGCCGTTGGACGAGGCGGAAGAACATGCCGTCCTCGTCCCGGAGCAGTTCGTCCGGGCTGCCGGCCTGCACCATCCGGCCGGCGTCCAGCACCAGCACCCGGTCGGCCCGCATCACGGTCGACAGCCGGTGGGCGATGACGATGCGGCTGGCGTTCAGCCGCCGCATACTCTGCGTGACGATCTCCTGGGTGCGGTTGTCCAGCGCGCTGGTGGCCTCGTCGAAGAAGAGGATGCGCGGCCGGCCGATCAGCGCGCGGGCGATGATGAGCCGCTGCCGCTGGCCGGCCGACAGCGTCGTCGCCCCTTCGGACAGGACGGTGTGCATGCCCATCGGCATCCGCCCCAGGTCCTCGTCGAGCCCGGCCATCTCGGCGGCCTCCCACGCCTCGTCGAGCGTGTAGTTGGCCATGCCGCAGATGTTGGACAGGATGCTGCCGGCGAAGAGCTGCCCGTTCTGCAGTACGACACCGCACTGCCGGCGGACGGCCGCCACGTCGAGCGAGGACAGGTCCTGGCCGTCGTAGAGGACCGCTCCGGAGGTGGGCTCGTCGAAACCGATCAGCAGCCGGAGCAGCGTCGACTTGCCGCATCCCGTCGGACCCACGATGGCGACGAACTCGCCGGGTCGCACCAGGAAACTGACGTCGTGCAGCACCGGCGGCGCTTCCTCGCTGTACCGGAAGCTGGCGTTGGCGACCTCGATCTCGCCGTACAGGTCGCCCGGGGACTCCTTGCCGTCCGACACCTCGGGCACCGCGGTGATCACCGGGTCCAGGCCCTCCAGGAGCGGTACCACGGCCGAGGCCATGGTGACGCTGCCGGTGATCTGGACGGTGGCCGCCAGCATCAGCCCGAACGCGCTGTTGAAGGTCAGGAAGGCGCTGGTGGACAGCTCGTTCCTGGCCGGGCCGCCGACGAGGGCGAACAGCAGGAGCGTACAGACCAGCATGTAGCCGGAGTTGAAGACGGTGACCACGTTCTGCAGGCGCCGGGCGCGCGACGAAAGCCGCCGGGACTGGGCGAAGCCCAGGGCCCAGTGGGAGAACGCCCGGTCCTCCGCCACCGCGACGCGCAGCTTGGACAGGCCGCCGAGCATCTGGAAGAGGACGCCCGCCAGCTTGTGGTCGTGCTCGGTCAGCCGCTTCTGCCACTTGGTCTGCTTGATCCCCACGAGCAGGCAGAAGCCGCCGCCGGCGAGTGCCAGGGCCAGCGCCATCAGGGCCAGCGGGACGCTGTAGAAGAACAGCAGGGTCATGTTCGCGAGGAACGCCATGACGCCCAGCACGACCTGGGCGGTGATGCCGGAGAGCACGTCCCGGATGGTGCTGATGCCCATCGCGGAGTTGCTCAGCTCACCGGTGGAGACCTTGGTGAAGAACCCGGTGGGGAGCCGCAGCAGCCGGTCCCACACCGCGGCCTGTGCCCGCCCCTCGAAGCGCCCCTCCAGCCGCAGCAGCGACAGGTTCTGGACCGCCGAGAGCACGGCCGAGAGGGCCGCCGCGGAGAACAGGACGACGCACACCTGCGTCACGGGTCCCCGGTCGGCGTGGGGTACGAAGACTCCGAGCACCTTACCGGTGAGCACCGGGATCAGCAGGCCGAGCACGGCCGCGGCGAGACCGAGGCCGAGCAGCGCCGTCGCGTCCCGGCCGCTGCCGCGCAGACCGAACCGCAGCAACTCGCCCCGGCGCAGCGGCTTGTCCGGCAGCGGCGGGTAGAACATCCACGACGTGGACTCGATCCGCGAGGCGTACGAACGGCCGACGGCCACGGTCTTGCCGCCGGGCTCCCGCGCCTCGTACCGGCCGCGCCGCCAGATGAGCGCGATCGGGGTGCGCTTGGTGCCGGCGCCCTCCTTGCCGTCGGAGGTCTCCGTGACGAGGTGGGCGAACAGCGGCCCGATGTCGGTACGCCACCAGGTGCCCTCCAGGTTGATCTCCCGGCTGCGGAACCGCGAGGAGACCGCGATCCGCTCCACCGGGCCCAGCCGGGAGTCGCCCGCCTCCGACGTGGAAGTGCGGTTGACCTCGACGCCCGAGGCGGCCCCGACCACGCGGGCCACCGCAAGGTACTCGTCCTGGTCGGCCGGGTCGAAGTCGCCACTGGCCGAATGCCGGAACGGGTCGAGTACGGAGATCAGGGCGCGCGAGGAACGCTGCAGCGTCTCGGCGTCCGTCTTCCGGCGCTGCCGCATCTCGCGGCGGGACGTGGCCCGCTTGCTGATCATCCGGTCCGTCAGCCGGCGCATGAGCAGGCGCTGCTGGGACTGGACCTCGAAGGCGAAGTCCGGGTCGGCCAGGACCTCCGAGGTGCGGAGGACACCGACCACCGCGCCCTTGTCGGAGCGCACCCAGTCGGACTCGGTGACCAGGAACCGCTTCGCGACGCCCCGCCCGGGCCAGCCGACGGTGGCGAACGCGTCGGGTGAGGACTGCTGCGGGGTCTGCTGTCCGTACGGAGCGGCGGGCGGGGTCTGCTGTCCGTACGGAGCAGCGGGCGGGGGCGGCGGCGCGGGCTGCTGGGGCGGGGGCTGTTGCGGCGGGGC
>Ga0131853_10023845_pt1 | contig 11045 bp, 8 predicted proteins | sample TergutLab28metaG_FD_92764 | JGI IMG/M metagenome (GOLD analysis project Ga0131853, IMG submission 92764) | Labiotermes labralis P1 segment gut microbial communities from Petit-Saut dam, French Guiana - Lab288 P1 (version 2) (version 2) | ecosystem: Host-associated > Arthropoda: Insects >...
AGGGTGGGTAGAGGTATAGCTCTACTCTTCCATGACCGCGGCACTAGAAGGGGGTGAGTGGTCAGCAGCACGCTCCGGCCGCACTTTACCCCCGGGAAAGACCCGGTACCCATTGTACAGGAGGCTGGGTGGGTCCCAGGGCCGGTCTGGACGGGCGGAAAATCTCGTCCCCACCGAAATTCGTTCCCCGGACCCTCCAGTCCGTAGCTCAGTCACTATACCGACTGATCTACCCGGCCCACAAGTAAGTAAGTAGGTAAGTTGTATTCCTGGTATTTGTGTGAAGCTGCCTTAACACGTGGTTATAATTATAGAAAGTGGTAAGGCATGTTTTATACATGAGCATTTGTCGGTGCTGATCCACAGTTTTAAAGGTACAATATGTGTCTTTACTATTGAATGTTTTCCAAGCGTAGAAAGCAGACTGGCGGTGAATTTAAAATTAAGCCCAAATGTGACAACAATTATGACCGGCCGTGGAAATATTCGATCTTACTTGCATCGATTAAACATTATAGGAAATCCAGAGTGCCCGTGCAAACAGTAGACCATCTGATATTCCAGTGCAAAAGGCTAAAGAACGAAAGAGAAATTCTGAAGAACAGTGTACTTAAAGTAGGCAAATGTGAACTGACCAATAGGATAACAAAGAATTCTTGTGTATTACACGTACAGTCGATCACAAATATATTTCACCCAGTAGTACAGTAGGTATACAACTACATGTTTCGGCCCTATATGTTGGGCCATGTTCAGGTTGTGATTTAACTTACAGAGCAGCTATACAAGATGTGTGGGGGATTCTTTTGGGGTATTGGGGGTTGGGTGGGGGGAAAGAGATCTCGTTGTTTCAATAGTGGGTACCGTGACCTAGGGCTGTTATGAGTGAATTAAAACTAGTTGTTTATGTACATATATCAAAGCGTAAGAACAGTAACCCACTGTGACATATGTACATAAACAACTAATGATAATTCACTCATAACAGCCCTAGGTCATGGTACCCACTATTGAAACAACGGGATCTCGTTCCCCCCCACCCAACCCCCAGTACCCCAAAAGAACCCCCCACACATCTTGTATAGCTGCTCTGTAAGTTAAATCTCAACCTGAAGATGACCCACATATAGGGCCGAAACATGTAGTTGTATTCCTACTGTACTGCTGGGTGAAATACAGTTGTGTTTGACTGTGTGTGTAATACACAATAATTCTTTGTTATTGAACCAACACAGAGGGGATGACGCACCTCAAAAGAAAAATAATAACCAATAGGAATGTGAAGCTATTAATATCGTAAGTTACATAAACTGAATGGACCTTGAAAAGTTAAACCATTCTAACGAACAGACGTAATGAAGAATAACAACAGAAATGGAAGATTACAATAGCATGTAGTATTGCTTACTGTAATGGAGCGTGCTGGGGATTGAAATAAAATAAAATAAAATAAAAAATAAAACAATAAGTTAAAATAAAATAAAAAATAAAATGAAAAATTAAATAAATAAAATAAAATAAAATAATGAAGTAAATAAAATAAATAAAAAATGAATAAAATAAATAAATTAAATAAATAAATAAAATAAAATAAATAAAAGAAAGGAAAATAAATAAAATAAAATAAATAAAATAAAGTGAATAAAATAATAAAATGAATAAGTAAAATAAATGAAATAAAATAATAAATTAAAGAAATAAAATAAAATAAATGAAAGAAAATAAATAAAATAAAACAATAAAATACAACAAATAGTAAAATAAATAAAAAATAAAATAATGAAATAAATAAAATAACAAAATAAATAAAATAAATTGATACAATAAATAAACGAATGAAATGAAATAAACAAAATAAAGTAAAATAAATAAAATAAAATAAATAAAATAAAGTGAATAAAATAAAATAAAATAAATAAAATAAAATGAAATTAAATAAAAAATAAAATAAATTAAAATAAAAAATAAAATAAAACAACGAAATATAACAATAAAATAAAATAAAATGAAAAAATTAAATAAATAAAATAAAATAATGAAATAAAAAATAAAATAAAATAATAAAATAAATAAATAAGTACATAAAATAATATAATAAAATAAATAAACGAATAAATAAAATGAAATAAATAAAATAAATAAAAGAAAATAATAAAATAATATAAATTAAAATAAATAAAATAAAATAATGAAATGAAATGACTAAACAAAATAAAATATAGTAAAATAATAGAATAGAATAAAATATTAAAATAAAATAATAAGTTAAAGAAATAAAATAATAAAATAAAATAAACAATATAATAAAATAAATAATATAAAATAGGTTTTTACTATCAAAGACTAATGAATGTTGCACACACAAACACCTGGACATACGATACTCTGAACTCTTTGCGATTCGTGTTAGATGCCTCTAGATTCCTTCTTAAGCATTTCAGTAACAGTAAATTAACTTACTGTGTATTGCGCAGTTTGTAAGCTTTAATGAACTATGCATCTCGTTGTAAAACTAATTATTGGAGGAACCCTGTATAAAACGCAATTAAAAGTTTGTTGATATACTTGCTGGTGGCAGAGGGGGGGGGGGTTGTGCCGTGCCTGCAACCTGTTTGTAAAGTACAAAGTGATTTCTTGCAACCCCCTTCGCCCTGAATACAACGGAAATTGTTTGCTTTACAAAAAAACAGCATATCCTGTTGTGAAGCACACAGCATGCACTTTCCTGTCAGTGCTGCTTGATTCACTCGGTTTTCCGTTTAACCCCCCCCCCCTCCACAGCTTAATTTTCCTTATGGCTGCAAAATGGCGATGATATTAATAAACATAACAATTACTGCTAAATTAAAGGCTATTTACTTTGCATTTATGAAAGGGAGGCAAAGGAGATCCCTAATGCCTAAACTTCTCTATTACTTTAATTGGTTTAGGTGTTGGCATTGTTCAGGTTCCGGGGTAGCTCAGTCAGTGTAGCGGTGTGGACGGTCCGGAAATCGAATGACGGTTGAGGCGCCATTTTCCGCACCCGTCCAGACCGGACCTGGTGCCCACCCAGCCTCCTATACAATGGGTAACGAGTCTTTCCCGGGGGTAAAGCGGCTGGGGCGTGGCCTTGACCACCTACGAAATCCTGCGCCGAGGTTAAAGAAATAGTACAGCTATACCTCTACTCCTCGTCTAGGCCCTCGTGGCCTGTTCTAGGGGGAAATTTACCTTTACATTTACCTTAGCATTGTCCTTCCAGGTAAACATGATCGACGTCATAAACATCACGACGCTTGGCGTCTGTTTCATATCGCGTTTTTTTCTAACATAACATAAGAGATATAATATTCAGGTAGGCCTACAATTGATACAATTGGATACAAATTTCCGGTCCACGAGAAAGAAGAGATATTAGTAGAGCAAGCAAAGATAAAGGTCCTGATTAGTTGCATGTGTCCATTTCTGGATATGCATTACGGTAATTTTGGTTACGATGCGAACGCTAAAGGTAAAGGTAATGCTAACCATATAACAGGCCACGAAGTCCCAGAGGGGGAGTAGCGGTATAGCTCTACCCTTTCTTTAACTTCGGCACTAGATGGAGGCGAGTGTTCAGCGTCACTTCCTCGCCGATTTATGTGGTGCGTCAGGAAGGTAATGACACTGAATGCGTGGCTTCACAACTGGCAATGCTGTAGCAACACCTCAGACACCAGCCGAGACATACATTCTTACTTGATGATTGTTGCAAGTTTCAACTCGATAGCATTGACACGTCTGATTTGACAGCGAGTTGTGTAAATGTGTGTAGTAGTGACGCGTTAGGAAAATGGAGAAACGAAATATCGAGCAGCGTTGCGCGACCAAATTTTGTGTCAAACTTAACGAAAACGCAACAGAAACTTATGAAGAATTATAAAGGGCTTATGGAGAGCATGCTCTATCAAGGACACGGGTTTTTAGGTAGAATAAAGCATTTTTGGATCGCCGTGAGTGTGTGGAAGACGAACCTCGTTCTGGAAGACCTTGCACGTCAAAAACGGGCGAAAATGTGACCAAAGTGAGGGATCTCATGGGGTCTGGTCGACGTTTGACAGTCAGAATGATCAATAGTGTGAGGAATTTGAATCGCCAAATTGTCCACGAAATTTTGACCTTCGAACTGGGCATGCAGAAAATTTGTGCCAAGCTGGTCCCAAAAATTCTCAACAATGAACAGAAGGAAACCAAAATTTTTGGCCAAAAAAGTTATTTCAGTGGTTCCGCAGCCAACATGCTCGCCTGATCTGAGTCCGTGTGAATTCTTCCTTTTCCCAAAATTCAAATTCCACCTCAAAGGTCGTGATTTTGGAGTTGTGGACAACATCAAAAAGGTCGTGACAGACCAGCTGAGGGCACGTCTACATGAAGACTTCCAGCACTGCTACCAGGAGTGGGAGCAATGTCTCCGGCGGTATGTAGCTTCCCAAGGGGAACTACTTTGAAAGGGATAATGTTTATTTATAGGTAAATGTTAAATAAAAAAAATATAGCACCAGTCTCATTACTTTCCTGACGCACCACGTACCCCCGGAGAAAAGACACGTTGCCCATTGTATAGGAGGTTGGGTGGACCCCAGGGCCGGTTTGGACGGTTTCAGAAAATGAAGATGACTTTAGTGAACGTAAATATTCAGTACGCTTTTCTCTACAGCAAATAAATTCTGTTTTGGATTGGCTCACCTTTGTGCAGCGTTCTAAATCAGTGTTTCTCAAATTTTGTGAGACCGCGGCCCGGTAAATTCTTTTTTCATAAGACGAGGGCCCGGTCCCAACAGATTTACTCGTAAATACCTTTCCATTTTTTTAAGTTCATATATTAAACTAACATATGTATTAATAATTAATTATGGCATAATAATAAAGAGTATTAGTACACTTATGTACACGGTGTGGCATGTTGACAAATATAAAATTACATTTAAATTAATTATCAATCTCTGGACTAATGAAATCTTGTAGCATATTGTAGTTTCCTCAGGCCAACATCTGGGTCTGAGTTTTTCGACACATTCACGAATATTATTCTCTTCAGAATATTTCCACTATAAAACATTTGTTCATGAAAATTGCTTAGAAAACCAAAATGACAAATTCCAGAGATCCTCTCGCGGCCCGGTATAATTGATGCCGCGGTCCAGCGGTTTAGAAACAGTATTCTAAATCACTAGACCGTGCTGTTAACTTTGGCTTATGTCGGTATAACTGATATTTCTACATTTTGTATTACATTGCTCATGTGCTGTGTAATGACATTACCGATAAAGACCGTAACGCTGCTCACTCCAAGCTTCTCTTTCAATTTAATGCGTCCAGCCGCTTGAATAGAGAGGAATTAATTGTTGTAAATAGCTTTGTGCGTTACACTGAAAAATGCTGCAGTCATTGTGAATATCTTTTTTTAAATAAAGGGCACAGAATTCTCTATGAATACCAAACAACATTTTATAATAGTTATTGACCAATGACGGGGACCACGATGACACCGTGGTGAAGGTGCTGTGCTACAAATCTGATTGTCGCGGGTTTGATCCCAGCTGGTGTCATTGGAATTTTTCATTGATATAAAATCCTTCCGATCGCACTATGGCCCTGGTGTCGACTCATCCTCTAACAGAAATGAGTACCAGGAGCATTTCGTGGGGGTAAAGGCGGCCGGTGTGTAAGGCTGACAACCTTACCACCATCCTGTTCCGTCGTCATGAAATCTGGGAACCTTAACTTCCTCGAAACCTCTGGGCCACTCCAGGCCTGTAACGGGACTGCTTTACCTCTTATCGAACAATGATGATATCGATATTGATGTATTTGTTAACTGTAATTGGACTGACACACGGTGGCAGTAGTACGGCACACAAATTATGACGTGACACGTTCTTCAATTTATCATTTACTAATTATCTTAGCATTAAACGGTATAGGTGGGCCCGGTAGCTCAGTCGGTATAGCGACTGGCTACGGGCTGGACGGTCTGGGGATCGAATCTCAGTGGGGGGCGAGATTTTCCGCACCTGTCCAGACCGGCCGTGGGGCCCACACAGCCTCCTGTACAATGGGTACCGGGTATTTCTCGGGGGTAAAGAGCGGCTGGGTCGTGACGCTGACCCCTCACCCCTTCTAGTGCCGTAGTCAAGAAGTACAGCTATACCTCTACTCCCCCTATGGGCCGTACGACCTGTACAGAGCTTCAGTGCCTTTACAACGGTGCACGTTGACATTTTTTATTTACCAGATGGTATAGAATGCAGTTAGATGTGGGTTATCTGAACTAAGATGAACCGGGATAGCTCAGTCGTTATAGTGACTCGCTACGGGATGGACGGTCGGGGATCGAATCCTGGTTTAGGCTAGATTTTCTGCACTCGTCCAGACGGGTCCTGCGGCCCACCCAGCCTCCTATACAATGGGTACGGGGTATTTCTCGGGGGTAAAGCGGCCGGGGTGTGGCGTTGACCACCCACCCTATCTAGCGTCGAGGTTAAAGAAAGAGTAGACCTATACCTCTACTTTCCCTTTAGGCCTCCGTGGCCTGCTTTCGGGTGAAGTTTGCGTTTTGCTGACCTAAGACAAAAGAAAGAGCTTATCCACAGATGTTGATTAGAAGATAAGTAAATAATAATTGCAGCATTAACAAACGGGAATGTAGAAAGCAGAAGAAATGGGAGAAAAGTGCGGTTAAAGCATTCTTGAGGTTATTACATTACTTAGACCAATATAAAAGGTAAATCAGTCCCGTTACATGTCTGGAGAGGCCCAGAGGGTTCCAGGAATTTAAGGTTCCTAAATTTCATGGCAGCGGCACAGTATGGTGGTAAAGTTGTCAGCCTTATGCACCGGTCACCTTTACCCCATGGAAATGCTCTTGATACACACTAATGTTAGAGGCTGAGTCAAACCCAGGGCCATAGTGCGATCGGAAGGATTTTATGTCAATGAAAAATCCAGTGACACCAGCTGGGATCGAAACAGCAACACTCCGAATAGTGTAAAGCTGTAGGGCTTAGTAATTGGAAACTAATTCAGTCAGCTGTTTAAGAAAAGCTACATAATCAAATGAAAAATCTGTAGAGTTTTTTCAATGAAAATATTTGTAATCTTCAATCTTAGTAATAAACGGATGCTTCGAGAAACAAAGCCGACGAAACGTATCAGAAACTCAAATTTTTTAATAGAATAAAATCTTAGTTTAATTTTACAACAGAATTTTGATGTTTTGCTGACCGTGCATCTCAGTACAATCCTAGTAATTGACCAACTTAATGCACAAATTCTTTTTTTATAATAAGTATATTATATTCCTCTATATGTTTCGAGCACTATTGTGCTCATCATCAGCAGGTTAAAATTGTATTATACAGCATCTGGTATCGTCACCCTCCGTAGCTGGCCGTCCGGTGCGCAGGTTGCACACCTGTGCACCGGAGGGTAACCTACAGGTGTGACGATACCAGATGCTGTATATTAAACTTTTGACCTCCTGATGATGAGCACAGTAGTGCTGGAAACATGTAGAGGCATATAATAAACTTATTATAAACAAGAATTTGTTCATTATGTTGGTCAATTATTAGGATTTACAAAAAGGATATGAATCTTTTAGTACTTGCTTCTCCTTGTAGCACTGAAAAACCAATATCACATTTTACAAATCTTGTAATACTTACTTACTTACTTACTTACTCCATGGTGCAGAGTCCTTCTTGAGAAGCTAACTGGTTTGCAGCTAGTCAAGAAATTCCCTGCATTTCACGGAAACCGAAGTTTCATTACCGCACTCACAAGCGTCCGCCACCTGTCTCTACCCTGGACCTGCCCAATCCAGTCCATATACCCACATCCCACCTACTGGAGATCCATCCTAATATTATCCACCCATCTACGCCTAGGTATCCCCAGTGGTCTCTTTCCCTCCGGTTTCCCCACCAAGACCCAATACACCACCTCTCCTCACCCATACGCGCCACATGCCCAGCCCATCCCATTCTTTTCGATTTTATTACCCGCACAATATTGGGTGAGGAGTAACGAATCTTGTAGTAGAAACTGAAAAGTCATCAAAGTATTAGATACGGAAATACAGAATTGCAAATCGGATTATTGCTACTAAAAAGCTACAGCAGATTTTAAATTCGTGTAATTCTAGTATTTACTTGCATAAAGGACAACTGGATGTCATAAAACAACTAAACTAAATCTTGTATTGCATGACTTACTTGTCCCATCAGACCAAAATAGGCGATGTTGGCAGTAGGTAATATCACATACACAGAGAAGTTTAAAAATTCTTATCAGTGAGTCATTTCTCAATATTTCCCAAGGATCCTACCAAAAAATACCACAAATCAATCCATAAATTTTACAACGCAATAAGTTTTTAGATCAACAAAAGTTACAGTCTATAATTCACAGTAAACCTTGCGTCACCACTACTGAAAGCACAAGAAACGGTAAAGCAATCCTTTTACAAGCCTGGACACGACCGGAGGTTTCCAAGAGTTTGAGGCTCCCTGATTTCAAGACAATTGGCACGTGGTAAGGTCAACCGTACGCACCGGCCACCTCTACCCCTCAGGAAATATTCATGGTACTCATTTCTGTTAGAGGCTGAGTCAACCCCAGAGACATATTGCGGCCGGAAGGATTTTATGAATAAAAAAATTCCAATGACACTATCGGGAATCGAGCCCGCGACTGAAAACACAACTGAATGTATGTAAACCAGACATTCCCCCCCCCCGCCGTGGTCAACAGTGTTAGGGCACCCGGGTACAAAGTGGCGAAGTTTCTTGCTAAAGTATTTATCAAATTAATACCTGATGCTTAATAAGTAATGTAATGTAATGTAATGTAATATATCTAAATCATTTAATGTGACAAACGATCTAACAAGTCTTAGAGTTAATGAAAAACACAAATTCATCACATATGCCATAAAAATTCTTTTCTTATTAGCCCTGTAGAAGAAGTGTTATATATTACGAAAATCTTACTCAAGGGGGGGTGGGGGTGGGGTACCTCAAAACACAACTGTCTTGTATCCTACTTGATAATGCTGATGACGACATGTTTCGGCCACTGTCGGCCATCTTCAAGTAACAAAAATGTAGATAGTGGAAAACTATACACAGTATGATCATAGTATAGGTACATATTGTAAACTTTCAACGAGATCTCGTTGTCGGTTGGATTATACATATTGAGCTAAAAGTACCTCTTCTAAGTAGAGTATAAGAATTGATGGATATATATATATAAATAATTAATATCTAGTTTTAAAAATGATGCATTAAGCTAGATTGTAATATTATTTACTTACTTATATATGTGTATATATATAAGTAAATAAGTAAATAATATTAAAATATAGCTTAAGGTACCATTTGTAAATCTGGGTATTAACCTTTTGACGCCTAGTGTCAAATATAGTGGTCGTACTGCACCTGCTAACCTCAGAAGTTGCATTTTATATATTTATTCAAGAAATATACGTACTGAACATTTTAAACATGTTATACACTCTCCGTCTCTTTCTCTCCAAAATGCAGTTTTTTTTCATAATTCTAACGTATTTGGTTCCTGTGTTATTCACATTTTATATACAGGGTGTGATAAAATTAAAAAAATAATTCCGGCGCCAAAAGGTTAATTATGGATATATATATATATATATATACATGAACAGATTGTAAAAATTATAGGGGCATATCACTTTTATCAACCACTTACAAAATTTTATCCAACATCCTGCTCTCAAGGTTAATTCCATATGCGAAGGAAATTATCGGGGATCATCAATGTGGCTTTAGACGCAACAGGTCGACTATTGATCATACATTCTTCATTCACCAAATACTTGAAAAAAAATGGGAATACAATGAAGAAGTTCATCGTCTCTTTATAGACTTCAAGAAAGCTTATGATTCAGTTAGGAGGGAGGTCTTATATAAGATTCTCAATGAGTTTGGTATCCCTAGGAAACTTGTAAGGTTAATAAAGATGAGTCTGACTGAAACATGTAGCAGATTCCGAGTAGGCAAGAATGTGTCTGACAGGTTCCCTGTTAGGAATGGGTTGAAACAAGGAGACGCTCTAAGACCAATTCTTTTTTACTTTGCTTTAAAGTACGCCATTAGGAGGGTTCAGGTAAACAGGGATGGCTTGAAACTAAATGGTACACATCAGCTGCCAGCTTATGCCGTTGATGTTAATATACTGGGGGGAAGCATACAATCTCTAAAGGAAAATGCAGAAGCTTTAGTAGCTGCTACTAGGGAGATTGGAATGGAAATAAGTGCTGATAAATCTAAGTACATGATCATGTCTCGAGATCAGAATGCAGGACGAATTCAGAGTGTGAGGATTGATAATAGTGCCTTCGAGAGGGTGGAAGGGTTTAAATATTTGGGAACAACTTTAACAAATCAAAATTTTATTGCGGAAGAAATTAAGAGCAGACTGAGTTCAGGAAATGCTTGCTATCATTCTGTGCAGAACCTTTAGTCTTCCAGGTTGCTATCCAAAAATTTAAAGATCAAGATACATAGAACTATAATTTTGCCTGTTATTTTGTATGGGTTTGAAGCTTGGTCGCTGACATTGCGGGAGGAAAGGAAGCTGAGGGTGTTTGAGAACATGGTGTTGAAGAGAATATTTGGACCTGGAAGGGAAGAGGTAACGGGGAAATGGAGGAGACTGCATAACGAAGAGCTAAATGATTTGTACTCCTCACCCAATATTTGGCAGGTGATAAAATCCAGAAGAATGAGATGGGCTGGGCATGTGGCCCGTATGGGTTAGGAGAGGGGGGTGTATAGGGTCTTGGTGGGGAAACCGGAGGGAGAGACACCACTGGGGAGACCTAGCGCAGACCGCTTTATTTAAAGACCCAGTCCGTACCACGCTGTAAACACTTTTCATCTCGGCTATAAAAACCAATCAGTTTATGCTGTAAGTGGCACAAGTCGCTGTTTGTTCTCAGATAAATACAAAACACACAAATACAGTGTGGGCAGAGCGTACAG
>Ga0131853_10023846_pt1 | contig 11045 bp, 5 predicted proteins | sample TergutLab28metaG_FD_92764 | JGI IMG/M metagenome (GOLD analysis project Ga0131853, IMG submission 92764) | Labiotermes labralis P1 segment gut microbial communities from Petit-Saut dam, French Guiana - Lab288 P1 (version 2) (version 2) | ecosystem: Host-associated > Arthropoda: Insects >...
TCTGTGTCATAATGTTCTGTGTCATAATGTTCTGTGTCATAATGTTCTGTGTCATAATGTTCTGTGTCATAATGTTCTGTGTCATAATGTTCTGTGTCATAATGTTCTGTGTCATAATGTTCTCAAAATCATGTTATTTAAAACAGCATGAGCTACGTTCTGTCTGGTGGTTGTCACAGCTTTGATGTTCAATATTAAAGTCTCCCGCATTAAAATTTTTCGTCGATTAGTGATTTTCTATGGACATCTTGGAGGAGATTATTGCTTCTTTATTACGCTGACTCAAGAAGAGTGTCACCATGAACTACTGTCATGCAATCACGCATTCAAAACTTACAATCTAAGAGCTGTTTCAAAGTATCCACCTATACGTACATATATGTATGTATCCTACATGTTATTGTTCATATATGTTGCACATTAGATATTATGTTATAAAAAGTATCAAGTGAATGTACTGTGTGTATGTAAAGAAGCCGTTCTTGTCTCAGCTGGTGATTAGGCCTGTGGACAATACTGTCCTAAGGTTATCCGCTAAGAACTGAAATCCCGATGTAGGCGGAATACGAAGATACAACGAGCAGGTGTTGAAATTGAGGTGTACTTCAATTTGATTGGCCTTCACATTGACGAGGAGGATATCCTGGTACTCAAAAGGACAGTGCAAAACAAAATTGCCCCTCTGCTTCTTCAAATATCAAGTCGCGAAACGCATACGAGGGATTGTAAATATAGCACCAAGCTTTCTTAAGATTAGCATTAGATGGAATGAAATTCTCTTTCAAGCCCCAGTCGCCTTGCTCCCAAAAAAAACTGTCCCTGGTTAAATTTGAATTTGAGACTGGGTGAGCTCCAGACCTGATTTGGACGATTTGGACAAAAGATAGCTTCCTTTCCCATGCTGGGAATCGAACCATTGTTACTCGTCGATCCAGAATTTAATTAGTTTCTCAGACATTATTGGATCCATATTGTCGAAATATTTAATGACTTTGAATGACTAAAAAAGTAGAATGTATGAAGAATAGCTTATTTTAACGTAGTATTTCACCCGAAATGTACAAACTCATCATCCATGACAGCCGCCCACTTGAATCGAGATTGGTATATCTCATCTTCCGTAATCGTATATCAGGCGCTAAGTCTGTAGTGTGGCTGTCCACACTGATATAGTTTACAGTGTCACTTCAGGCGATAACAGCCATAAAATGTTCTGCTGGAATAGGAATATGCTACGTCGTGATGATTCGCCAGACAGCTGGGTTGCAGTTTCGTTCATTGACACTTGTTTTTGACAGGTGTGGCAATTTTAGGCGCTTTCGAAAAATTGCGAAAAGCGACTATTAGCTCCGTCATGTCTGTCTGTCTATCTGTCAGTCCGTATGGAACAACTCGGCTCCCAATGGGCGGATTTTTACAAAATTCTATATTTCAACGTTTTTGGAAAATTTGTCGAGAATGTTAAACTTTCATTACAATCTGACAAGAATAACTGGTACTTTAATACCAATTTACATTGATGATCATATCTCTCTCTATTCTTTTTAGCATAAAAAACACCTCAAACAATGGTTGTAGAGAAGATCAAAACACACATTTCATGTTCAAAACTTTTTTTCTTCAAAAACCTTACTGTTTGTCAGACAACGTGCTTTGCCACTGCATAAATGATTGCACAAACGTACCTGAATGTTACGTCATACGTACAGTACACTGCCTGTCTTGTTCTCTGTTGTCGCTCAGTGTAACTTTTATTTACAAATGTCATCAGCAACTGGACTTGAACACTTCTTGGGTTTCTTGGGGTATTTTCTTTGTAATTGCCAAGTAATTTCAGTGTTCCGGTTCACACGTGTCACCAGCACAGTTTCAGAATAAAGTTCGAGATGAGTTTGGTTCCTTCTTGAGTCTGCCAATCGATCCCTTGCTGTTGCACCATCCCACCCCCGACCCCCTTAACTGCTCCTCTTACTGCGAACGTAGCGATTAAAGTTTTTTGTCCTACTTGATATGCTTACAGAAGAAGAAGAAAAAGAAGAAGAATGCATGAAAAAAGAGGGAGGAAAACAGAAAGATTTAGTGTACAAAGAAAGAGGTAGAAAGTAGATGATACTAAGATAGGAGGGGAAACAGAAGAAAAAGAATGAGGAACATTGCTGAATTTAGAGATTCCCTTTATTCTTATGCCTTCCCTTTTCTTGTGGTGAAAATTATCTGGTCGCTTGTGCTGTAAACAGTGCCATGAATATTTACTCTGGGTCTTACGTTTTGTATATATACATTCACAATACCCTTCGTACACATCCATGTCATCCACAACACCTTCTTCATATTCCTATGCTCGGTGCATATGAGCGGTTAGATAATTCTTTGCCAAGTAGAGAAGTGTAAAAAAATGAGTCTTAATTCTTGAAGGACTACTGTGAACCTCCTAACATCTATTCGTACTCAAGCAGCGGAAAGAGAAATGTCACCCCAATTATCGGTACACAGACTGACTTGAAATAACACTTCAAAGCTTATGAAATCACCATTAATACAGCAGCTGAGGTAGAGAAAATCTCAACCACTTCAAACACTAGTCGCTTCTCTCTCACAAACACACAAGCCCACGCTTAATGCAAACGTTATAAGCCCCATTTTCTAAATGCAAAAAGTGCGTAGACAGACGTGAGTTTATAAGGTGAAACCAAGGCAAAGATCTACGCTGATAAAATGTCTGTTAATTTAACCAGCATTAGGCGTATGAAAAGCAAGACCCTTTGTCTCAGCCCACGTGTGCACCGCTAAAGTTCAGGATTACATGCGGGATTGCTGCTCCTAATGAATGGCTGTAAATAGAATCAAGGGCCTACCTTTATAGTTCACATGAAGTCTAATTCTGAACTACAGCGATTTATATGAACTTATTACAAACAGGAATTTCCATAATTAAATTACGACTCAATAGTTGTCTAAAGTAACAGGCATTTACCACACAATACCACGTGAAAATGTTGTAATTCCTTTTCAGATAGTTTCGCTTAGAAGGGTACTTTGTCTCAGATGAATGGATACTGCTCAACAAAATTGTTATGCAGCTTACCTGAACCACATAATGTGCTACCTACTTGAACTACCCTGTGGTTTTACAGAACAGACACTCCCTGACTTAAGAAATTACAGATTATACAAGGTTTGGAAAATGACAAAACTGGATTCACATTTTAAACATGTCTAAATTTCAGGCTCTGGAACGTGTTCTTTAAAATTCGAAGTTTTCTTGGTCGTTCCATCTTCTTCTAGGTCGTCTTAGGTCTCGTTGTCCCTTGGGCTGCTTTTGGGGAGCCAGTTTTTCTGTTCTATTCTTGTCCATTCTTTTCTGATGGTCTAACGAGTTTTTGTGACGTGCTTTCAGATCTTCAATTACTATGTCTCTTTTCAGTCTGTTTTTGAGTGCCCATTTGGCTTTCCAGTATTGTTAAATCGCAAACCGTTTTTAAATATCTCATTTGTGCCCCTTTCATTTTTTTCTGGGAACCTCTTTTTTATGGTCCAGTTTTCAGTACCATGAAACAAATCTCCTGTCGAAGTGTTTATAAGGCAATGGGATGAAGGTGGTGGAAGAATACTGCTGGGTGATGACACAGGGGTGCTGCTGCCGTTCAACGTCCAGTGTGTCTGATTTTGGATTTCAATCTGATTCCCTTGTGTGTAGATGCACAGTTGACCGTCTGCATACTCAGTTCCAACTTTAGCAAAATTCGACCTTCCCCTTATCCCCTGGAACATAACTACTAATTAAACTTGGGAGGGTCTCTATTTTTTTGTACACTACATGGTCACTGTACGTAATACTTCTTTCCCATACACTATGTTGTTGCTGGCCACTGCATATTTCATCTTTCTTCATCCTTTCATCCCTTGAAGCAGCAAGGAGATATGGGGGGGTAACGCTGTTGACTTGCATTGATGAAGAGACCGGTTCTAATCTTGGCCGAGAAAATGACTATTTTATGGTCCTCTCAGTCTCTCCAGATAAGCGCCTGGTTAGTACCTGAAATGGGCAACGTCGGCTTCCTATCAGTTCCTGTCATACCAATCATTCGAATGTTCGACCTTATGTAACCTGAACACTGAGAGTGTTTTTGAGCAAACGGTGAACTAATTGTAAACATTTTCTTCCCTTCAACTTATCTCCTACTTTAACGCTTTCAGTTTATTTATTTTTTAATTTTTTAGTAAAGATATAAGAATTTTTCGCGTTTTTCGCATGGATTTTCTCTGAATTCTCGCCCTTTTGTGAATGGAATATCCATGGAAGAACATTAGAGAAAAGAGAAAAAATTCAGGCAAAGCGTTTATTATAAATTATCCCTTCTCGTTTCCTATTACAGCCTTAGAAATTTATATTAGTTTTGCAGCATAGTCTTGAGACCATAGGATTTTTCCGTTTGAAATATTTCCCTTTGATGCCAGGCTTTGTTTGAGAAAAATCTTGCTGTGGTGCCAGTGTGATGATTTCAATCAAAACATCAAACGAACACAGAAAACTGGGCTTTCTTAACCTGCCAAATTTGTAGATTTTATTTGAGGGGAAGGAGAAGTGCGCACAGAATATCGTGGAAGACCTGAGGAAAATACCACTAGGAAGTCCTAGGCGTAGATGGGAGGGTAATGAGAAACTGGTCTTAAAGAAATATAATGTGGAGACAAGGACACAGACCAGCGGCTGTGTTCCCAACACAAGATTAACCTTCAGTTTCCAAGTAGTGGACATTTCCTCGGAACTTTTTAAGGGGTCTGCGCTGAATGGAGTTATTAATTAATCACTTCCAAACCTCTTTGCTAGTGTTAATCAACCCGTCACACTAGTTGGCCATGTTGCTGTCACATGGCTGTTTCTGTTACAGGCATCTCAGTTCATAATATTCACACTTGTTACATTTGTCGAAGATAGATGGCTTTGAAGACTTGAGTCAGTGATCTGAAGACAGTACCCGAAAGTTGACTCACGACATTCACAAACCACAGGACGTTTCAACGACTATGACATAGGCTTATATTTTGTTGCCATGCCCACTGGCGGTTGATGTATCGATTCCAGCCAGTAACCCGTAAAACCTACCTGTCTCCCCATCCTTCCTCCATCGTTTGGCTAATTGATGACTATACAGAGCTCACAGCAGGAGATACGTTTACGTTACCATAATCCAATTATTGAATTAGATTGTGATGTGTGTGTGTGTGTGTGTGTGGTGCGTGTTTGTCGGTCCGGTTCCACGTTAGGGCGGGGCTCTCAGATGACATTGTACAAATCCCTAACGATGGACAAATCCTTTTTGCATCATTATTTACGAACAATGTAAGATTATAACTTAGTCAGTTAAGATGAAAGTTTACTATCTGTAGAGTTTCGGCTTGTTTGCTCGGTTTGCTCAAGTGGGAAGAGAACGAAGGTGAATTGGAAGGTGTTCATTATCTGACTGAGATCTGAAACATTCATAAATTTCAAAGTGCCAATTTAGGATAATGGAAATGAATATAGGCTAACTATCAACAGCATTTTATATTAGCGGGTGTAGTCCCAGTTCATAAACGTGAGACAAACAGAAAAGAATTTTATGTGTTTTCGAATTTAGTTCTCAGTATGTAATGTCTGTTACTCAAGAGAACGTAGTTGACCTGCACAGTGGGTTTAGTGTCCCTTCACACTCGTGATTACAGTCGAGGGGAAAACGTATGAATACTGTCAAAACATGATTCTGTATCACTGTCTGACTTATTTTTTTTTAACAAATACTGGTCGCCATTTGTTCAGCGTTGCTTTTACAGCAAGCATAAAGTCAAATGTATGCACTGCTCTAACCACATAGAAGAATACAAAAATAAACGTATTATCTCACACGGACAAAACGCCATTGCTCTGTAGCCCGATGTATTTTTAACGGGAGCACATCGGCTGCTGGTCACAAACAAGGGATAGTCGCCTATCCCCAGCGCAAACTACTGCGAAGGTCAACTGCAAACTCTGTAGTCACTATCTGTAAATGTCAGGTATTTCGAGCTTCATAATGTCACTGTAGCTAGCTGTCTTCTTCACTAAACACGTAGCATTCATTATCATCAAGTGGTTACAATCACAAATTCGTGCTACTGAGGAAATATGCTGTCAGTGACCTCGTGTTGAACTCTTGTAATTACATACAACCAGAAGGCGACCATAGCACGTGGTGTCTTTATTTCTGATTGGGCCGTAAAGGAAATAAAAAACGCATACATAACGTCACGTGGTGTTGTAACTAATGTCCAGCATTATAGACCTAATTTGTCTTCAGGGGTCATGAATCAACTGTTAGTTCAACGCAGTCAACAAATTTTAAATTGAAGTAGGCTTACACTCAAGGATAAGAAAAATGTAACAGCACATGTTCTTAAGAGTTGTAGTAATTTATTGACCAGAAGTTGTTGGTAACACAACGAACATCCAAATTACAGCTCAGGGTCTAAGAGTGGTTCATTCATTCTGTGTTCTGTCTCACGACTGGTCCATATCCTCTTCCAAAGCGACCTTTCCACAGAGTTCGATCTAGTGCTTCTTCCTCTTTCAATTTTCCAGTATCCTGTCGTCCCCTTAAGGTCATCCAGTAGCTACTTACGTCTTTTTCCTCGTCTTCCTGTCACTCCAGTTATCCCCGCCATCTTGCTTCAAATAACGTGTTTTAAAAGACAGTTTCTACGCAAGGTGTGACTCATCTATTTAGTCTTCCTTTCATCTTCATTCTAGATAGGATATTTTTCCTCCTTGAACCTACGTAATACTTCTGAATTCCTAACACGATCGGTCCAACTTTCTCCAGCACCACATTTAAAAAATTTCCAGTTATTTATATTCTACTTCCCGAAGTGTTCAAGTTTCACAATCATGAAAAGCTATGCTCCAAATGTAGCACCTTACTAGTTTTTTTTTCTCAAATTAACTCCAATTTTCTGGTGGAAACAGTTATTTTTTTTTGGGGGGGGGGGGCTGCTGCGTTTGTCATAACAATCCTAGATTGAATTTCATCACTCATTCTGAGAGAGATAATAAAATACAAATGATTAAAGTATGATGACATCTTCAAATTAGTGCTCCTCCATTCATTTCTAACTATTACAGTTTTGCATTACGTAGCCTCTATTCTTTAACGTGTTTGCTACTGATATCTGTGTAAATTCAGACAAAGTTTTTACAGGGGAATTTAAAAGCAAATTTCGACCTCATATCACCATTTCGCGTTACACGAAACCGACATGCCACATTAGACTAACATAAGATTATGATAGTGTAGAAAATTATGCTGTCGCTACAGGTGGCCGCGCGATCTAATGTGTAGGTCTGCGGTTCCTCGGTTGCTGGGGTACCGGGCTCGAAACCCGCCGGAGGCATGGATTTTTGTCGCTTGCGAATGTTGTGTATTTTACTGGGAGAAACCTCAGCGACGGACCGATCCCTCATCCAGAGGAGTCCTACGAAGTGTGTGTGTGTGTGTACGTCTGTACGTGTGTCACTGAGTGGGATCAGTTGCAACCATAACCCTCTATACCTACAGCGAGTAGTTAGAAATAGGCTACACTAAGAAAGACAGAAGAAAATTATGTTCAGTAACGTCTGTTAATTATCACAGTCAGCGTTCTGCTGAATTACGTGCTGTAGAATTTTTGGCGACGTTTTGGTGTCGTAGTTTCTGATTTCGTCCAGTAATTCCTTTTCATTTTGAAACCCGAAATTCTGCTACATTCTGTGCAAAACTGCAAAACTGAACTCATTTCTAAACTATTTAAATCCACTGTACATTTTTGTAGCATATATAGTTTTAATTCCATATCATCCCACCACTGTACCCCAATTGTATATCATCCCACCACTGTGCCCCAATCCCATATCATCCCACCACTGTTCCCCATTTCTATATCATCCCACCACTGCGCCACATTTCGTTACATCTCTTCAGGATTTCAGACTAAAGTTTGAATATTTTTACGTATTTCTCAACTACCTCGTGCTTACTTGAGGTACCTACAGTGCGCATTACAAATAACTGGAGCTTAAAGAAATGAGTCGAAATGATTAATTGGAAAATAAAAGTAAAAACTTTAATTAATTTGCAGTCATGTTTTACACAGCAAAAAATTAGAAAAGTTTAAACTTTAATTACTGACTAATAATCTATACATAAGAATGAATTGTTAAATTAAAATATTGGCAACCCTGATGGCAAAATCAATTACAAAAAATATTATTCCAAACTTTATTTTCTGACGCACACATTACATATGATAGGGAAAAATTGAGAAATATAACTAGTTCTTCTCCCAGCTTTTATTTGCATCGAACGATACTTAGTGCAAGCCATTAACTGCAGTTGTGTAGTTCTTGAACTCAGTCGTACGAACATAGGCAACACGTTGATGTGTGAAACGGAATTTTTTCTTTGTTTGTTGGACAAATAAGAACTTCCAACACATCACTGCGCTTTTAACATTCCTTCACATGTTAACGTACGCCTTAATTAACAGCTCTGCGACTTGAAGTTAGTAAGAAAATGTTTAGGGCCGAGTGGTGTGAAACACGCACCGTCTAAGGCAGGAGGCACTCTGAATGGTGAAGTTCTGTTCATTCTAATACACTGATAATTAGCGGTGAATCTGAGTGTATGTAAACTGTCAGAAAATTGGGGTTCTGTCTCAGATTTAAACCTGACTGAAAGTACAAAAATGAGAATATTTGTGGCCATTTTATAGCCCAAGTATCTCTGAAGATCAGGGAGGAATGCTGAAAAACACATAAGAGCATGGAAGGAAACAAGAAAGAAAATATTAACGAGAAAGAAAATGTTAAGGTATGAAGAAAATAAGAAAGCAATAAATAAAAGTCAGATAGAAAATGCGGGGAATTAAGTACAGGCAATCTTACCAACGGGGAAGGAAAGGAAAGAAATAGAAAGAAACAAGAACAAATTTAAAATTCGTTTTAAAAAATTCATCTAAATATCCGCTCCAAGTGCAGAAATTTGTCGCCCTAAAGGATGTCAAAATATTACTGAAAATTGCTCATTAAATGACCTATTAGCTGACGTAACATTAAAAATAATTTATTTATTTTGTGTGATTCTCAGAATATAAAGAAAAAGCGGGTTTGTTGTGCTCGGAAATAAAAACTGTATTTTGTGTGTTATTTAGTTAAAATTTGGAATTCATGTGTTTAAGCACTAGTTGCGAGAGAGGAAAGATGAAATAATTACACGAATGTTTGCTATCCCTTGCAGCATCTTCTCCCCTACCGCTAGCTGGTGTCCAAGAAGCAGGCGACAGGAGCAGCCAGCCACACATCACAAGACCCTTCAATTAACGTTATTATTAACACCAGGGGTGAAACAATGAGGCTAATGGATTGGTCAGGGAATTGGAAACCAGAAGGGTTGGCTGACAAATAAACCAGCGTATGCATCACTCCACGGGCCACGAGTGCAGTGACGTGCAGCTAGTCTTCCTTCCGTTATCGTCGGAAATTCTGCATGAAATAAGTTGGAAAGCTTCTCTTGTTTGGGACAAGACCATATTTCGTTCTGTATGAGCCGGCATAGCAGGTCAGTTTAGTGTCTGTGAGACGGGCTGAACAAAACGAGAATTATGGTTCGATTCCCCAGAACATTGTTTTATTCGAAGGTTCTCAGTATTTGCCTGCTTGCTTGTTTGTTTGTTTGCATGCTTATGTTTATTTTGGAAAGAACAATGTTAGGTTGAAACTGAGGATAAAAAAGTGGTGGAATTAAATTCGTCTAAATACTATTTACATTTTGTTCGGTACATAAAATCAGTAAGCGAATAATCAGTCCACAACACTGTTTGTTAGAGTTTAGTTCCTGATATGCAATTTTTTCGTGGTTTCAACCAAAAACAATCTTCAGACACAGAAAAAAACACTAACATACAGGGCGTTAATTTTAAATCGACTGACATCTCATCCCTACCAAATTTAAATTGTTCTGGTTTATAAAAACTGCAAATGTACAAGCTTAAAAATTTATTTCCTAATTTCAGGAAAAAGAGTTAAGAAGGCCAATATGTACAGACACTTTAAAGAAGTAGTTGCTGTTTGAGGATGCAGTAGATTGGTCTATTTTAAGTTAAAATCGTGTCCGAAAGGGCTAAAGGATATACTGACAGGTTAAACAATAGGCGTGGGTATCAGTTAATAACACAAAAATATCTAAAAAGATGTTTAATAAAGGATGTAGTTCACTTCATCCTTTATTAAACATCTTTTTTAGATATTTTTGTGTTATTGACTCATACCCACGCCTATTGTTTATATACACACAACGGGGGTGGCTCATTTTAGAAATACAGACAGGTTAGCAGATCCTTTGGCCGAGAATCAAACAGTGGACTTCCCGCCTACAAAATAGTAAACCTAAGTCTCTAATTTTTTTATAACTTTTTGGTTTACAGTTGTTCATTATTATTATTATTATTATTATTATTATTATTACGTCATTATCTTCATGACATCGAGTTTAATCACTAACACTCATCGTGAAGATCCACGCTTCTGCATTGACCTGTTCATTTTAAATGGAACTGATGAAGCGCGCGTATTACGAACAGGCACTAATGAATGGTCACATATAAGATAAGACATCTCCGGCCGCCATTATGCATCGCTGTCTTTATTAAGGCTCACATCTGCACCGTCATTGTTCCTATGATCGGTAAAACGTCATCTTGATTAGTTAACAGAGAGTAAAAATAATTGAATGGTTGTGAAGTGACTGTCATGTGTAGAACAGAGCAGTTACGTTCTGGAGGTTAATACGGCCCGTCAAACCGGGAATTAAATTAAGCGACAGAAGATGAGTCATCTTATATTTCTTTATGTAATCGTACTTTAATTAACTGACATTACGGCTACTTCTAAGAGAAATAGACTATGATAAAAGAGAGAGAGAGATAGAGTAAGAAGAGACGACATCCTCTGGATACTGTTGATTTCTGTTTACATCAACAATTAATGTGAGTAATAA
>Ga0131853_10023848_pt1 | contig 11045 bp, 3 predicted proteins | sample TergutLab28metaG_FD_92764 | JGI IMG/M metagenome (GOLD analysis project Ga0131853, IMG submission 92764) | Labiotermes labralis P1 segment gut microbial communities from Petit-Saut dam, French Guiana - Lab288 P1 (version 2) (version 2) | ecosystem: Host-associated > Arthropoda: Insects >...
CACTGAAAGAAAGACACCGATTAATAATAATTTAAGAAAGGGTGCATGGGTGAATATTTGGGTTTAATGGCACTTTATAGAGACATGGAGAACGTTTCATGCTGAATAATTTTTTTGATATTTGCACCTGTCAAATATTACAGTACGAAGTCTGAACGGGTGAAAGTGGCAAATCATATAGCACACAAGTCAAGAACAAGAAATTTGTACAAATTTCAATAAGAAAAGACGAGAGAAGAAATGCGGACCTAGGCATTTCGGAGGATAGTATGATAAACAGTTCCTCCAATAAAATAAGATGTCTGTGGGTTGGACACTCCTGGCTAAGGATAGGGCCCGCGAAGGAAATTCTCTTGATCAGTTATTTTCTACAGTACTAATCTGCTTCACATCATGATCATCATCTTCATCATCATCATCACCACCACCTTGTAGCTATTTCTGAGTTGGACACCTTGCTGACCCGTTCCGTTCTCACACCTCCAGCAGTTCCTAATGTCTTTTTGTGTGTAGCCTAAGAATGGGGAAAAAATAGGACCGCCAATGCAAAAATTGTTAAAGTGAAGAATAAAATGAATAATTCGAGAACGAAAATTTACAGTTGCTTTAAAAATTTTAGGATATGTACTAAAAATTAACTTGTTTCAATAAAATGGCAGCGTGTTTGTAAAAATTTATTTTATTGTGTATTGTAATTGTGCTGCTCATTCTGAAGGACACTTCGTGTAAGAAAACATGTTTTATGTTATATATATATATGTTACGTGATAAAAATTCGGAACTATATTTTCCTGTATTATTGCCAAATTTTTTAACCAGTAAATTCGTTGATTCTCTGTGTACAATTATTCCAAGAAATTTAAATTGCATCGTGCAATCGAAAGTCATGCTGTACGATATTCAAAAACTTATCACTGGATTTTTGAAACATTATTTCTAATATAAACAATATTAAACCATTATTTTTATTGTTACGCCGTGCATGTTTTCGAGTTACTCAATTATCACACCAACCACTGCACATATAAAAAATTTATAAAATTTTTACATTAAAACATTAAAAACGCTCCGACATGTTTCGGTCCTAAAACCATCCTCAAGGAGCTATATATTCCTTGCTAAAGTCACACTAGAAACAGTAACAGATTAATTTCGTTGTACCAGTTGCGTGTTGTAGCAGCATGCCTCTAATATAAATTATGCCAAGTAAGTATCGTCAAAATAAATATTAGAATAATTTTGTAAACAAATGTTTAGACTTGTTGGACCGATGTGAGATATGTGCTTACCGTGTTGTGTAATGTAATTACACAACATCTAATTAATTGTGTACAAAATTATTCTAATATTTATTTTGATGGTATTTACTTGGTATAATTTATATTACACCCAACTGGTACAGCGAAATTAATATGTGACTATTTCTAGTGTAACTTTAGCAAGGAAGATGTAGTTCCCTGAGGATTGTCTTAGGACCGAAACATGTCGGAGTGTTTTTAATTTTTTAAAGTGTAAATTCTATAAATTTTTTATATGTGTTGTGTTTGGTGTAATAATTGAGTAATTAAACCAATAAATATTTAGTCCCACACGTTATAATTCAAATGTTTATGAATTTCTCATGAGCACATTTGCTCCAAAAGAATAAGTGTCTAAATACGCCTTCGTGTCGTCGGGCAAACCTGTCCACGAATTTAAGATTTTATACAGGCGGTGGTCATCGTGTGCCATACAAAAACTTGAAGCAGAGTCCTGCGCCTGCTTATGGCCCGTGCAGTTGAGGGGCGCATTAATACGAAAGAATATACTACAAGGCACACAATAAGGGCAAAGAAACTGCTGCTGTGATTATCAACAAGTTGAATGTCAAACACACGTGCGGGCCGTTTGTACGGTGGCAGTGAGGTAAATAGGGCGAATTTAGAGGTAAATATTAAACTGTATCTTGTACCTACAAAAACAGGTATATTGTGTGTCCCTTTTCTTATTTATTGTTTTGAATGTCTGAAAGGTTAAGTGGCCCGTTTGTGGATACAGCGCCATTCATACGTTCCAGGCTCGGTCTGTGTTGAAAAGGTAGGAGAAGGGTACGTCTTAGAAGGGTAGGAATATTTGAAGCCATAAGAAAGGGTAAAACTTGGCCTACCGGTTTCATCCTCAGATGGGACATTCTGTACCAACCGAGCGAGTGTAAACACGTGCTCAACACACGTCGGGAAATTACTGCTTCTACTGGGGACTGCGAGAAATTTAATGTCTTAAGAAACACAGGCAATTTGCAGTACATACAACGTAACATTGAGGTGCGTTCGTGCAAACGTTGTTGCAGTGGAAAAGCAAAAAATATTACTTATTCTGAATAAGTGTTTTAGCCTTAGGTATCCAGCGAGCAATACAAATGCGCCCTATTGCATTGTTACCTGTGGTCTGTCTCGATCTAACCTATTTTTCCACATGATCTGAAAAAAACTGCTCCATTTTCGGAGGAAAGTTATTGAACATAAACGTGTGTTTTGATTTTCCCTACAAATTTTATCTAAAACAGTTCTCATTCTAAAAAGAATTAAGTGAAATATCATTATAAACATATATAAGTCTTCATATAAAACATTCGTTATTCTTGCCACATATTTAATGCCCTCGATAAAAATAATCAAATGTCAGCTTCCTTGAAAATCCTTCCAGTAGGAGCCGAGTCTTTCCACACGGGCGGGCTGGCGGCCAGGTCGAAAGGACCCACAGCTAGACACTTGTCATGAAGTTAATATCCGCTTTTCGCAACTCCTGGTAACGATTTCATAGAAGGAGTAATTAACTCAGTGTAGTCACTAGGCTGAGACCCGCAAGTCCAAAGAATCGCAGCTTGTTTCCAGGCAAGGGCAGGAGATATATTTGTCCTCCAAAAGTGTCCCGACTCTCTGCGCAGACCACTAAGCTTTCTATTAATCAAATAATTGCTGATTTTTTTCTGAGAGTTACTCATCTCTGACGATAAACCTCCAATACACTCCAGAGTTTAATATGTGGAGCAATGACTTCATTCTTACGTACGCCTTCGTGACGTACATAGGAAGCTTTTCGTCTATTGTTGTATTATATAACGACTTTGTAAGAAGCTTAGATTTTGTAGCATCGAATGTTAGAGTGATTGGTGAAAAGTGATTGGAAAATATGTTCAAAATAGACAATAGTGACTTAATATAAAGTACTGATTGTTAAATAGGTTTCAATGTAAGTAACTCTACTCGTAGAAAGTGCATGTGCCTAATTACCTTCTAATTGCATTTATTAGGCTAAAATAAATACTTAGTAAAAGTTATAAAATAGTAAATTAAGAAAACTTTTATTTTCGCTGTCTGTTATTAGACGTCGTTTAATTCCAGTAAATGTCATGTCCGCACTTCTGCCTATCGACTTGTATGGCGCGGTATTAGCTGAATTGTTGGTGTGAATTTCTTTACAAGTAACTCTTTCTAAGGGTTAACAGTTAATCTCAAATTGAAAATATGTTAATTGTTAATGAATATAAGAACCTGATATTTTTCATCCAGCTGTGTTTGTGTTTAATAAGCAAGTCATTTGATTGTTTTTTTCTTAAATAAAATTACACTTTCCTTACGGCTATAATAAACAAACAATGTACCACGAAACTAATAAACTGGCAAGAATACATCATGGAATATTTTATATTTAATGACAAATTACACTTTCGCAAAATTATTTAGAAATTTGATTCCCACTGAGTAAATTATTTTGTTCATAAATAATATGCTACTTGAACATAATTCAAATAATCGTCATAAATTTTTAAATACGTTGCATGGAAAACACCAGAATAAATTCCAAACTTGTTGATATGGAACTACAAGCAGTACGGTTCCTAAAAGACTCTCTGGTATCACAACAAACTTGCGATAAAATTATAAAAATATCTTCACAAGATACGAAGCTTCTCTGATAGATCAATTCAGAAAAAATTTAAGACTCAAAATTTTAAATACAACCTATAACATTCGTACATACTGATTGTTATTAAAGTTAGATATCTTTGAGGATTCACGCATATTCCCTCTTTATAATTGCTGACGTCACTTCAAGTGCAAAACATTACTATATCTTAAATTATCTTGTTATAAAACAGCCGCCCCTTAGATAGCATGTTAGAATCCATAAATATTGTCCGACTTTTAATTTAACTTCTTTTCTTTGATGTAAAAATAAGTTTTTGAGATCACAATACTCTGTTCGCTGTGCTTCACCCTAGCAGCTATTAGATACATTGAAATATTTGTATGAAACATGACTTGAACATTATTGCATTGAAGGTCAGTACAAACGCTATTTTTTATTTCATATAATCAGTAATAAAATTATTGTGGGTTCCCATTTTTGGGGATTAAAATTCGAGGTTAGTGCCATGTAGCAGATTAACTTCTTTTGAAATGCACTGAAAAGTCTTCGAAAAATAAAGGAATTCTGCTAATGTGAGGTTTACGTTGTGTAAAACGCTGATATGACCAGAATTTTAAAGTTTTCTTTATTTTTTACATTTGACGACAATAACTAACGAACCAACGTGCCCAGTACTTGAACTTTGGTACGGAGATGGACACAGGAATTTTATGTGGAACAACATTAAAATCATAGATTATGAACAAGATAATGACGTCCAGTAGACTAAAACTTTAATGCTACTTCGAAAAAAACATTTCAAATTTCACATATAAAATTTACTGAACATATCTTCTTAAGCAACAACAATATATATGTGGGCCTATTTATTCCCTCTGTTCTTTGCTTTATGTGATTCACAGTTAGATAATAATAATGGTGGTGATGATGATGATCGTTGTAATAATAATAAAAATAATAATAACCTTATCTTCATATTCTCAAAAATTTGCCGTCTTTAATTCCCAGAGTAATTTCCTTTCTTCTGTCGCATCTACCACAAGGTATTTAAATGGTGTCTGCCACGTGCAAATGTCTCGCTCCGCTTCATGTTCTTTTTGCTATTCCTCATTGCAACACATTTCTCGGTAACCTTTCCAACTCCATTCTTTGTACAAGGCCATAACGTTTTGCAAGTCTCTTATCACTAATAAGTTAATTTTCATTTCTACACGTTATGTTGGGTTTTTCACCTTTATTTAGTCACCTTTATTTAGTCGCCTTTATTTAGTCACCTTTATTTAGTCGCGTTTATTTAGTCACCTTTATTTAGTCACCTTTATTTAGTCGCCTTTATTTAGTCGCCTTTATTTAGTCGCCTTTATTTAGTCGCCTTTATTTAGTCGCCTTTATTTAGTCGCTTTTATTTAGTCACTTTTATTTAGTCACCTTTATTCCTGTCTCCTCTGAAGGTATCCTAATTTAAATGAGCTCTTTAACCTTTACTGCTCTGTTCCTCAGTTCTTCAGTGTTAGGCGAATTTTTATTCACATAAAACTCAGTACTGGCTAATAATTTCTTCTTCAAAAACCGATTTATTTTGTCAATTCTAATTATTTTGTTCCAACGTGAAACTAAATATTTAATTGGGTGGAGCAGATTCATTATTGAAGTTTCAATTTTATTTCGTTGAAGATTATTTGCGATTTAAGCTCTGTCCATCGTCTGGTGCTTTAGAAATAATAAGCGCAATATGAGATAAAAATATTTACTAGTGTTATTATTTCTCTTAGCTTTATAACCCCCGACGATGAACAGAGCCCAAGAAGCACGTGATCCTGAATAAGGTTCAGTTTCTTCATAATCCTATGGAAAAGTAATACCTTTCTCACTTAATGAACTGATGTTATACTGTTTAAATCCAAACATTCGTTACCATTTTTCAAGAAAAAGTTATTGGCTTCTCTTGTGAGGTACATAATTACATCGTCACAGTTTATTTCCTTAGTATAGTTTGAACAACGAAACGTCTAACGCACTTTATGAAATATATCCACTCGTTTAAGATTATGAAATACGAAGAATGACAATGAGAATGGTAAGTCTAAATATATATATTTTTCAAAGATTACACTTAACAAACAATAAAATAACCCGAAAGGAAATATTATGTTCATTGAATTCTGTTAAGTGTTCGAATTTGTAACTGTAAGAGAAGACATCGTCCATTGAACCACTTTCTAAATCGGACCATAGGACTGTGTGTAACATCAAGCATACAAAAACTGCCAATAGGTTCAAAAACATCAAAGTGAACTATTAGAGATTAATGCAGCTGTCTTTGTCAATACAGTAGCAGAAATTAGCAGTTAACACTTGAATATATACAGATTAAAGTGAAAGGTAATAATGAAGAAAACCGAAATACTGTAATGTGGCATTAATTTCAGGTTATAACATTAAATGCATTGTTATAGAAACTGACTGATACAAATGTCAGTCACTCTGGTGGCAAAGAAGTGAAGCTTTTGTTTGTTCGAATTAACGGAGGAAGTTAAGAGTGATCAGGAACCGCTGCTTTTTGTGGCTTGCTTTCTTACATTTTATTCGTGTTTAATCTTATTTTTCACCTGCTTTTGCGAAAGAAATACAGTTCAGCTGAAGACGATCCATCTACATACTCAGGGTCCTTTCGATAAAGTTAGATCTTTCATATTGTGCATTGTGCCGTCTTGGGTGACAAGAAGTAAATTAGACCCGCAGCAGTATCCTGCGTTGGACTACCTAATTCACATAGTCCTTTTTAGGAGAAACACTTCTTTGTCTTTCAAAACAAACAAATACAGATAAGTGTAAGACAGTGTGTTGTACATGCTGTATATCTTCTACATGTTTCGGCCACTCATGTGTTCATATTCAGGGAGGTGCATTACAAAGAACAGAGGCATCGAAATGTTACTTATACAATATTATATATTACTATACTTACTTACTCACTTACTCCATGGTGCAGAGTCCTTCTTGAGAAGCTAACTGGTTTGCAGCTAGTCAAAAAATTCCCCGCATTTGACGGAACCCGAAGGTTCATTACCGCACTCACAAGCGTCCGCCACCTGTCTCTATCCTGGGCCGGCCCAATCCAGTCCATATACCCACATCCCACCTCCTGGACATCCATCCTAATTATGTTATTATATATATTAAAATAGATATTATTATTATTATTATAACATGATACTGCTCTACGAGGGGAACTGCGCAAAAAACTGTAATGTTCTCATTCTCTATCGGGAAAACCTCAAATAAATAACATTTGCAGGACTCAACTGCATTTGGGACGAATATTAGAACAGCAATTTACCGAAACAAAATGTGTATATATATATCGCCTTAAATTATTCAGAGTCGTGGCTACTTATAATTCTCAGGCGTATTTACATAGTCGCGAAAAGTCTATTAGTTTCGTTATGTCCAACCGTCCGTCCGTCTGTCCGATTGTAAGATCGCGGTTGCCACCTGACGGATTTCGGCCAAATTTTATGCCGGGAACGTTTAGGAAAATCTCTCCAGACAAAACAAAATTGTTAAAGTCGGACAGAAATATGTCTGGCAGTTTACTGGAAGAAGTAAGTAAATTTTGTTGTTGCCCGGGGACCTCACATCAGTTCGCCATAAAGCGCTCTCGTCCAACAGTCAGTGACCGTAGCTCAGCAACATACACGTAAAGCATTGTTGCACTTCCACCCGACAGTGGTTAGGCTAAAACGCAGCAGTGTGACGTCGTGCGTACATTGCCTACTTTTTTGGCATAAAATCGTAAAATTTTGAGATGAAATGATGGTTATTTTTTTTTAATTTTTACTTACCAGTTCTTTAAATACAAACGACGTAGCTACTGCGCCACAGGCTGGAAAGTCCTGGGTTTGAATCCTTGTGCAGGATAAAATAATTCATGGATCTGCATTTTCAAAATGGGAAGCACTAAAATCATTTTCTGACACGTCTATATATATGTACCGCAATTCGGTACGAAATCAATTTCAAGTTAGATTAATAATCCTTCTGTTTCCCGTCTTAAGATTCAATTTATAAGGCTTAATTTTTTAGTCCCAGACAATTACCTCTGCAACCAAGTTTGCCCCTAATCGCGTTTGTTCTTAACGCGATACCCTGCCATTTCTGTTGCAAGACTAAAGCCGTAAACAAATCGTGAGTGTTACGGCTACAGGATGATGTGTACTGTAAGCAGCAAGCATCTTGCATCAATTTTAAATTTATTATGGGTTTTTTGCGTAGTAGAACTTACTCAGGTTTTCTCAAAATGAAATTGGTGGATTATGCTTCGATGGTAAAAAAAAATACCTAAAATACGAATCTCCAATCAATTTCTAAGGCGCAGCTTAAGAAAACTTGTTATAAAATTATTACACTTCCGATTTTTATGTACATTTTCTTAGTATATAAAGCGTCACCTCTTGCTTAGGCATAAATTCGGTCCCAGCTCAAGAGGCTTACAGGTGCAAAACAGGTTTTCGTGTATTTGCTGAAAATATGAAGGACAAATATTGTTGTAGAACAATATCAAAAGCTGAGGTAGAATTTAAACATTTCTACTTGGAATTTTTAAGGTCCTAGATTCAATTCCTGACCACAGATATGAGCTCTCTTGCAGAGGTTCTTCGTAAATTTTGTCAGCGCTTCCAGAAAATTGTGGGAAATGTGCTTCATATCATATCACCTCCCTTCCATATTCCATCAAAATCGCTCATAATTAATTGCCCCACCACACACAGTGCATGATATGAGAACATCTGCAGATGCAGATGAACCATAGTTAAGCCTGAATATAAAGTATTAAAAAGTATCTGGAAGTCTGTGAGAATGCTGGCTGAAAACTAAAAGAGTAATAAAAAATAATTTAAAAAAAATAAAAATATTTCAATAAGATAGTTTTAATGGGCGAGATATCTCAATATATTTGTTATTTAATGTACGAAATTTTAATTAATTCTAACGTCCTCTATATCTGCTGCAGTGGGAAGAAAAGCACTATAATTGCTTAAGGATTCATTGTGAAATGATTGAAAATAATATATATTGTTACTGGGAAAAAGTTCCCTTTCAAAGACACGATATGAAAATATGCTTAACTAAGGATTAGATACCTAATGGAGATTTTAGAATGCCTTAGTATTTGATAGTCTTACAGTACTGAAAGAATCGAGAAATTTATAAAAATTAAGATATCGAAATTGCATGAGAGTGAACCAAAGTATGGCCATTGAAGGTGGCAACAAAATATTCACATTCTGGAATTTTATTTTAAGTTATCTGACTTCAAGAAGAAATAATTATACAAATCCCCTACTTAATCCACTGCTACTTACAAGGCAAAAGAAATTTGAACTAATCTAAAATGAAGAATGTGCGACCTGAAGCACTAATTGGAATAGCGAATTAGAAAATTACTTACAAGAAAGATGATTCTATTTGTCATTATTTCGTCACATTAAAGCTAGATGTCAAATTGCTCACGAATCAGCCAACCATGCAAGACGTTCCAGACACAACAGTTAGCCCGATAACACGTGTTGTACATACGTATGTGTCAGTTGCTCTGAGTGGCTAGAATTACACCATTAATACTCGTAATAACTTAAAACACACGACAGGATAATTCATATTCTTTGCCTCTGTGCGAGATTCTGCACGACACTGTCCAAAACTGACACATTTGAAGCCGGAGATGGCGAACACTTTTTGTTGCGCGTTGAAGAACAAAAAAAAGTGTGCGGGAAAGAAAGGTGCGTTATTCAAGTAGCGGTCATTAGGTACGTGCAGGTGTAACAGTGATTGTCACGTCGTAATTTAGAGGTCCATATTCCATATTTGAAATATCCGGTTAATCATTGCGATATGTCATCTTACAATTTATACAAATCCTGCCGTCAAACACAAAAAGTTTTATTAGTCTTCTCAATAAAACCTCACTTGCTTCGGTCTTAGCACCCTCTAGCAATTAAATACATGATTTTAAAAATCAAAATTATTTTAAAATTGTCACACGTAGCGTGTATTGTGAGGGTTAATAAAATTTGTGGTTGTGAACGGCAAAACAGTTTGAATATGATATAACGCACAATATGATATACCACACAATAGGATATAGCGAACAATATGATATACCGCACAATATTATATATCACACAATATGACATAACGCACAATATGATACACCGCACAATATGATATATCGCACAATATTATATACCTAACAATATTATATATCGCACAATATGATATACCGCACAATATGGTATACCGCACAATATGATATACAGCACAATATGATATACCGCACAATATGGTATAACGCACAATTTGATATACCGCACAATATGGTATATCTCACAATATAGTATACCGCACAATATGATATAACGCACAATATAGTATACCTCACAATAAGATATACCGCACAATATGATATACCGCACAATATGGTATACCACACAATATGATATACCGCACAATAAGGTACACCGCACAATATGATATACCGCACAATATGATATACCGCACAATATGATATACCGCACAATATGATATACCGCACAATATGGTATACCACACAATATGGTATACCGCACAATATGACATACCGCACAATAGGATATACCGCACAGTATGATATACCGCACAATATGGTTTAACGCACAATATGATATACCGCACAATATTGTATAACGCACAATATGATATACCGCACAATATGGTATACCGCACATTATGTTGTACCGCACAATATGATATACCGCACAATATTATATATCACACAATATGACATAACGCACAATATGATATACCGCACAATATGATATGCCGCACAATATGATATACCGCACAATATGATATACCGCACAATATGGTTTAACGCACAATATGATATACCGCACAATATTGTATAACGCACAATATGATATACCGCACAATATGGTATAACGCACAATATGATATACCGCACAATATGATATACCGCACAATATGGTATAACGCACAATATGATATACCGCACAATATGGTATACCGCACAATATGATATACCGCACAATATGATATACCGCACAATATGATATACCGCACAATATGATATA
>Ga0131853_10023849_pt1 | contig 11045 bp, 11 predicted proteins | sample TergutLab28metaG_FD_92764 | JGI IMG/M metagenome (GOLD analysis project Ga0131853, IMG submission 92764) | Labiotermes labralis P1 segment gut microbial communities from Petit-Saut dam, French Guiana - Lab288 P1 (version 2) (version 2) | ecosystem: Host-associated > Arthropoda: Insects >...
AACCTTGATGATCAACAGTTGCACCTGCTTTTTTCATTTCCTCTATAATACACATTGGCTTCACCTCATGTGTATTATAGCAGATTACAGATTTTTCCTCAAATTAAATTGCCGTGTCATAATCCCGCTTTACCTTGACAGCCTTCATAATTCGCGACAGGATCATTTTTCTGGTTTCCATGTCACACTCGCCATACATATCAGCCCATGACTGAAGGGTATCAAACTGCCGCGTCAGCGACAGCTTCATCTGTTCGCCGTCTTTAATTTTTGACTCCAACTGCTTCACTGTTACTTCCATTTCGGTAGTTCTCGCCTTGGCCTCCTCATACAGTTTGCTCAATAAATCATGACTCAACTTACTTTCGCCACGAATGACCTTGATAACCTCGGCTTCGTATTCCAAGACTTCCGCTGTACGACCTTGTAAGGCTGCCTTGGTTGTGGCAAGTTGCATCTGATACTCCGCAACCCGGCTGGCGTACCGCTCCGCGATAACAGCGTCTTTCGGAACATCGTTGAGCCTCTGAAACAAATCGCGAATAATCGTTTCAACGATCCTATCCAGCTTCTTTACCGTATACCCTGTCTGACCATCACATAAATAAGAATGTCTCGTCTTGTTATAGCATATATACCGCGTTCTTGGGGTCACCGTGACCTCGCCGTCTTTACGTTCATACTTCTTGCCGTTGGTCGTGACAGTCAGACGCGCTCCACAGTGTCCACAAAAGATATTACCCGACAGCAACGAACTTCCCCTTGTATTTAATGGGATACAACGTTCCTTGTATTCGGATGAACGCTGCATGAGTATGTTTTGCGTTGTCTCAAAAGTATACGGATCGATGATCTGCAAATGAGGAAAGATCTCCGATTCCGTCTCACCACTTTTCAAAACCCCGATATATGACTTGTTTTCAAGCATATGATGGATTGTTGAGTTGGTGAAGTTATTGCCCTTGCGGTTGCGAATACCCAACGCACCCAGATGCGTTCCAATGCGTTGCGATCCGTAACCTTTCGACACATAGAGGTCGAATATCTGCCGCACAATCGTGGCCTCTCCTTCATCAATAACGATTTCGTAAACTTCCTGGCTGTTCTTGTTTAAGCGGCCTTGCTTCTCCAACCGATAGCCGTATGGAGCCGTACCGCCTCTGAAACACCCTTCTTGAACAATCTGCCCCAGCCGAGTCTTGGTTCTGATTGAAGTTTTTTCACTTTCACCGGCGGCCTGCCAGAATCTAATGTAGTTCATCAGCTTGTCAACATGCTGCTCGATCTTCTGTTCACCTTCGTTGACGCTCCAAACCTCGATGCCGTGCTTTACGAACCATTCTACTACAAACGGCGTTTCATCATCGATGCGCCCAATGCGGTCGAACATGAACACCAGCAAGACTTGAAACTCGCCCTTCATGGCAGCGTCTTTCAGAACCTGAATAGCGTCACGCTTATCGGCAGAAACCTTTGAACCGGATATACCCTTCTCTTCAAACTCCTTGCCGATAGACCAGCCCATTCGAGCCGCAAACTCGCGGCAGGCAGTACGCTGCATTGGAATATCCTCTTTGCAGTCGGAGCCGATATGTAGCTGCTTCTTGGTAGAGACTCTATAAAGATTGTATACTGTTTTTTGCATGAACTGACATCCTCTCTGAATTAAGTTGAGATAATGGCAGTTCTTTTGACTTTGCCGTATTCAGTTGTCAAGGAACAGCGCGTAATCAAGTGTTTACGCAATACCATTATCGAATAATCTGCCGAACTTTGTTGAGGCTGAAGGCGAAAGACTTAGGCTTTCACAACTCCACCAAGCATCATACGCTTTATATCACTTATAGCTGTGCTGTCTGCCTTGACAGGGAAGTTTAGCTTCACATTGCAGCCATCCACAACCATGTTGATATATTTTAATTCTGCCTCGCTTGACTCATGCGCAAGCGTATTATCCGCACACGCACCTTCTCTGCGATAGATACCAGCATGATTCCCAATTTGCTTTGCCATAATCAAAACCTCCTAGACTGAGAGGCGTGCCTCCGCGTTCAAGACGAAACAACGGAAACGGCAGGTTGCGCTTCTTGAGAATGGCATGTACCTGACCCATAGCGTTGTAGGAGGTGAACAGCACAGCAGCGTGACCGTGGGAAGCGATAACCAGCCTTTCAATTTCATCAGCTATGCTGGTAATGTAGTGCTTGTCCTTACTATTAGGAAACGGTGTGTTCTCGCTGATATACAGCATTGCGTTATTCTTATAATCGAAAGGCGACGGCATTGTGGTGCTGAAAACCTTATGATCTGGCATATGGCATATCCCAAGCGTATCCTTAACGCGGGTGAAGTCACCCGATGCCGACAATGTGCCGGAAGTGAGGATAATCGGAATGCCCTTGCTCCACAGATCACGATGCAGCCGTTTATCCAAATCCTTTGGAATAGCACATAGAGCCTGACTCTCAACCGCGCCTTCCAAGCGTTTTTCAAGCCAGTAAACAAGACGACTGTGGCTCCGGAGTTCCGATACGCGATCACACAAATTCTCCAGCTTCCAAACCGCCTTGTCTCTGGAGTTGCGTTTGTGACTATGTAAAACATAATCTTCGCTTGCGCTTGCAATATCAGCAGCGACAGCGCCGATGCTATTCAGGTGGCGAAGAACATCTTTGTCGATCACCGCCGTGAACCGCTCGGCCTCATCGTCCAAGTCCTGCTCAGGAATGTTGTTATTTAGCCTTGAAAACAGCCTCTCGCCTTGCTCTCTGAGCTTTTTGGCAAGTTTGTGGACGTTTATGCCACTTTCGGACTTGTCCAAAGCATAGTTATGAACATCACGCGACACCGCTGACAACTCTGTATCCGTCAACTCCAACCCATACATCTGCCGAGCCACTTGCAGAAATTTGTGAGCCTCATCAATGATCACAAGCTGATAATGTGGCAGAAGCGGCCTCTTGCCGTTTGCCCGGTGAATTACGTCAGCGAGGAAGTAATTGTGATTCGTGATCTGGAAATCGACGTTCTGGCTGTTTGCGGACTTGATATAGTTCTGGTAACGGCAACTTTTGCGGAAGTAACAAGCATCATCACATTTACCCGAAACACAGATGGCACGCTTTATATACGCCGACAACTCGTTTACGGCGGTTAGATCAAATGGTGAGTCACTGCCTTGATATTTAGCAAGCAGGCGCTTAGTATCGTTTTCCACATTGTGGCAGTAATGCGTAAGCCGGGATTCGCAGATATAATGCTCCCTACCCTTACGCACAACCGCAACCAGCGGTCTGTTGATAATCTTATGCTGTATTAAAATCTTCGATAGCTCTGGTATGTAGTCAGAAACGATTGCCTGCTGTAAAGCGATACTGGATGTAGAGATCACAATCGGCGTATGTGCCGATTCAACCCAGCCTTGACTTGGATAGTACCCACGCAACCATGAATCATTGAGTCTGCCACGCTTTGCGATTAAAGCTGCGATAAGGTACGCGTGAGTTTTTCCTGTACCCACCTGTGATTCCGCGAGGCTTATGGCTCTGCGCTCAACAACATCGAGGATATGCTCTGTAAGTTCCATCTGCTTATCACGGAACCTAAAGCCATGTTGCGGCAGAATCTTCTCGAAAATATGCTTCGCCACATTTCTAAGGCTGTCAAGCTTCGCCAAACTGACGTTTTTAATTTGCTCTTCCGGCTTCTTTTCAACATGGAACCGGTTCCCGCCACAAATCTCCGATTGGCTGATCTTATCAGTCATATCCTTATAGTCAGCCTTGGCCAGCTTCTTGCCCCGGCAGCTAAGCATGATATTGTTGCCTGTCGTAAGGTTAAGTGCGGAATATACATACATGCCACTGGCACTCCGGCGCTCCAGAAGTGCGCAGCCGTGAGCGTTAAACACGAACACGCCAAGCTTGCTCATTATGGTGCGTAGCTTTGTATCAGATATTTCATGGCTTGTCCCCATTTGGTGGCTACTCTTGCAGCAACTTTGATTTCGCATTGGTATCCCTCATTTGCACGAATCAGTTGGCAGTTCGATATTGCGGACGAAGGCCAAAGCCCTCATCCGCTGTATTCCAACTGCCAACCGAAAGAGTTATCTACGGTATGCAGATTATTGGTGCGCAACTTTGACCACCTGAGCCGTGGCGTACACCACGCATGGAATCCGGCCACATTCTATTTCAAACGTGGCGAGACTTCCCCTGCTGTATCCTACATCGCAGGCCCTTTTAACCAGTCAGGTTCAGGGAAGTATCATTATCGCTTATCGCCTTTTGTCTGCCGGGCTTTCGCTTTGCCCCGGTCGTCTACGCAGCCAATATTACTAAGTTGGCTACGGACGACCGGGGTGACGAAAGTGCGGGCGCTCCTGCGCCCACAATAGTGAGGCGATCATCGCGCGCGGCGTGCTGCGTTAACGTACCCAGAGGGTCGTGCTATGACCGCCCCGGAGGGCGGTGTTTTTCAAGGTACCGCGAGAGGTTGTTAGTCCTCTCATAAGGGGTACCACTGGATAGGGCGCTTGGTCTATTGCTCCAATAATTTTTTTAGTTTTGCCAGAACTTTAACCTTACGAGCGTGTAGTGCTGTTTTGGAAATGCCCAGCATTTTAGCGCACTCGCGCTCTTTTAAGCCTTTATAGAACAAAGCGTCAATGAGGGTGCGCTCGGCATCATTGAGGAATGTTGTATAGTGTCTTAACTCATCCTCAACCGGGTTAGCAGAGTCAACAACAATACTTTCCGGCGATGGCTCCGATGACGGATAATCCCAACCTTCGGAAATGAGCTTGTCCAAAGACACCTCACGCTCCGGCAACCTGACAGAATGCCCATACTCATCCCTAACTGCGCTACCGTTTGCGTTTTGAAGAACGCGGTCGGTTTTAAGTTCAATTTCTGAGTAGCGTATCTTGCGATCTCCGGCGGCATATTCCTTGTAAATTGCCGCGCTGACCTCAATATTCTCGCCGTCAATGATGATGATATAGGTAAATGATCCGTCCGAATTTTTGTACCTTCTGTAATTTGCGTACTCTCTCCAGTTCTGCATTGTCCGTACCTCCGTATGATTTGAATTTTTTTGTGGGGCTCACAAAATCCAAATCACGGATACCGGGCAACGGCACAACGCCATATGTATGCTTTCACGCGCCGTACTCCTCTCCCGGCGCGTGGGTATCAAAGGCTATGCCTGACAAAAGGGCATAAAAATAGCCGGGGGCGTTGTAAACGCCCCCGGCCAGTCCCGACCGCGCCGATTCATGCGGATGCCGGCGCAAAAAGACCCGGCTCCCGCACTTTGTCAGCGCGGGAGCCGGGTCTCATCTGTATTCACTTTTTATGCGCTCAGCTATCCATAGTACATAGCATAACATCTTGACAGTCGGAAGTCAGTCCGAACATTGTCCGAACATTTTATGAGGATGCCGTATCCATCACATTTGTCGCTTCCTCAAGATTACCGCTTGTTGCCAAAAAAGAATTTTTTATCTCTGGTATCGCAAAACCCCATAAGGCAATCCCAAGAAGCATCGTAGCTTCGCGCTTGCGCTCGAAGAAACGGCTGCGCTCCAAGCCGAACATATCCAGCAATTCCGATTCTGTATGGCGGGTATCTGTTATGTAGCACTTTGACAGGATGTCAAAATACAGCTTACCGCTGTCAGGATACTCGCTGACGCGCTTCATGGCGACATTGATCAAGTCGACCATCCACTTTGTCTCGAACAGACTCGATACCTTGACCTCAACGGTTTTCCTGTATATCATTATACCGCACAACGTTTTCGACTATCAAGAGTTTTCCAAAAATATGTAACAAGGGGGCGAATTTATGACGTTCGGTGAGAAATTGAGGGTTAAGCGCAAGGAACGTGGCTTGAGAGCAGAGGACTTAGCCGCGGTAATGGGGGTGGGCGAGCGGACTCTATCGAATTACGAAAGGGGTGTGTCGCATCCGCAGGATCGTTCGATATATTTCAAGCTGGCTGAATTTTTCGATGTTGATGTAAACTACTTTCTCACGGAGAACGAAGATTTCATCATGAGAGCGGCACAAAGCTTCGGAGCGCGCGGGCGCGCGCAGGCCGAGGCTCTGATTGACCAGACGGCTGCCATGTTTGCCGGTGGGGAGTTGTCAGAAGAAGATCAAATCGCCTTTGTACAGGAGATACAGGGGTTGTTCTTTGATTCTAAGCAGAAAGCCAGAGAAAAGTTTACTCCGAAGAAATATAGGATATGGAAGCCGGAAAACGAGCAAGAATGAAAACCAATGTCGCCGGATGTTACAAGAGTTAGTTTAACCACTAGCCAGTGGAGCGAGGTGAGATGCTTTCATGCTTGAATTTATCTATTCAGAGGTTGAGAATACTATAAAAAAGTACGGAACGCGAGATCCGTATGAATTGCTTGACGCTATCGGAGCAGATACCATCATGTCTTATGCATATAGGCGTGACGGTCTAAAGGGTTATAGTACCATAATGCACCGCAGAATGTATGCCGTTATCAACGGTAAACTGTGCGAAGATGAGATGCGAATTGTAGCCGGACATGAGGCGAGTCACTTGATTATCCATAGGGATCAGATACTTGCGAGTGCGTCCAAGATGATGAAGGACTTCAACATTTATGACGATTCAGGGCGACACGAGCGCGAAGCAAACGCGTTTCTCGCGGATTTTCTTGTGTCGGATAAAGAAGTGCTGGATGTCGCCGCGGATACGGAGCATGATTTTCTCAGCGCATCGTTTGAACTACGTATGCCGCCACAATTGTTTGCGTTCAAAGTGTACAACATGATCCGACGTGGACATAACTTGCGCAATCCGATAGATTTGGACAGTAGATTTTTAGGAGCCAAGAAGAATCAATGGCAGTTATGATAAAGCAAATGGCAGGCACCGTGCCGGGGAGTTATGTTCATGGAGCGAATTATAGCACATAGTGATCTCAATTGCTTTTTCGCATCGGTTGAGATGTTGCGCAACCCAAGGTTGCGTGATATTCCTGCGGCTGTGTGCGGAAATACGGACGAGAGGCACGGCATCGTTTTAGCGGCGAATTACCATGCGAAGAAATTTGGCGTAAAAACGGCTATGACGAACTGGCAGGCTCGGCAATGCTGTCCGGGCTTGGTTGCTGTTAGGCCACGTATGAGGGATTACATCCAATTCGCCGGTTTTGTCCGCGAGATATACATGAATTATACCGACCGCGTTGAGAGTTTCGGGCTGGATGAAAATTGGCTGGAATTGACCGGCTGTGTAACATCGTTCAAGCAGGGTGAAACCGTAGTGCATGAGATACGTGAGCGTATAAAGCGAGAACTTGGGCTCACGGTTTCTATCGGGCTTGCGGATAATAAAATATTCGCCAAGCTGGGCTCCGATATCAAGAAGCCAGATGCCTGCACCATCATCCCGAAGGACGGCTACAAGCAGATCGTCTGGCCTCTTCCTGTAAACGATCTTCTTTATGTCGGCTCAGCCACTACGCGGAAACTTAGGAATTTCGGTATAACCGACATCGGCGGGTTAGCCGTTGCAAACCCCGATATGCTGAGGTCAAACTTCGGGAAGGTTGGCTTAATGCTCCGCGCGTTTGCTAACGGAGAGGACAGGGGCAAGGTAACGCACACCGAGTTTGAGTCTGCAATAAAGAGCATCGGAAACAGCAGCACCGCCCCGCGCGACCTTGACTGCGACCAAGATGTTAAGATAATGCTTTACGCCCTATCGGAGAGTGTTGGAGCAAGACTCATGGAGCAGGGCTTCTACGCCGGCACCGTAGAATTCTCATATGTCGGCAAGGATCTGTCGTTCCACAAAACGTGCCAAGCGAAGCTGAGTGCACCAACAAACATATCCGGCGAAATAGCGCGCGCCGCGTTCAAGCTATTCAAAGAGCATTATGGTCATTGGCCATCACCGCTTAGAAAGATCGGTGTCCGGGCGTCCAGTCTTGTATCTGTGTGTGAACCGCGCCAGCTTACCATCGGCGAGGATGGCGAGAGAGCCAAGGCTGTGGAAGAACTGGAGCGCACCTTTAACACGCTACGTGATAGGTTCGGCAACAAGATAGTGCAGCGTGCCGTTATGTATATGGACAAAGAGCTGTCGCGTGTGGATGCCAAGAAGAATCACACGGTGTTCCCAACCGGTGTGTTCAAAGATGGGATGCCGAGTTTCCAGAGTTTTGCAACTAATACTGGGGGCTACAAGTAATTTTGACGGAGGGTGAGTATGAAGTCAGGACTATGTGAAACCGCTGCAAATGATTATGCCATCCGGATCCCTCTGGACATGATCCAACTCACCGATCATGAGGGTAAGGCATGGCCGCTGGCGTTTGATTGGGAAGATACAGATGGGGCAATAGTTCGGATTGGGATAGACAAGGTGCTTTCCGTGATCCCTTGCTCCGAGTTGAGAAGCGGCACCGTTGGAGATCGCTATGAGTGTGAGATTGAGGGCCAGCGGGAGTATCTGTACTATGCCAAGCTTCAGCCCCGGAAGTGGTTCAGAGTTTTGGGAGTTAGTGAGGCTGAGTATAGGGCATATTATAGACTTCCGGGCGAGTTTTGAGAGCGTCATATGCACTCTGTTGATGCTCAATCCGGGCATGTCACGAATTGTTTTTGAATGGATGTTTCCATTCTCCCATGTCGATCTACGAACTTCTTTCCACATAGACCGCAACCATTTTCGGTACATTCATTCAGTTTGCGGGCTTTTGGCACTTCCAGCGTATGTATTTCCAAAACGTTAGGGGCAAGAGAATTTTAGGAACTTCGGTTTTAGTTACGAATAGTTTCGCATCACAAAGAGCCAGCATCATGTCATGCGGGTTTTTGCGTTCAGACCAATTATTTTATGTCTACTCTTTTGAACAGTATTGTTCCGGCTATTATTGAAACAACACTCCAAGCTACAGCTAAAATAATACCATTGACTAAATCTGCGGAAGTAGGTGTTACTGTTGCTAAATTGCTAATTGCTTCTCCAAGCCAATATGCTTCTAAATCAATGGCATTGCCTAACATCATGCTGATTGCGCCGAGTAAGGTAGGCATTAACGAAACACTTACGACACATATTGCAATAGAAGCACCGGCACTACGCAAAGTCATGGACACAAACGTAAATACCGCTACACAAGCAATTGCTAAAAGCGATTGCATAAGTACCATGTTCATTATCCCGGACGCTGTAGCAATGCCGTTTGGGTCAAGCCCCCAAGCCATTGTTCCGCCGATAAGCGTTGCGGCCATAAAACCAACGAGCATAATAAGGGCGGCCATGCTGCTTACAAGAAACTTTGAAAAGAATACATTTGTGCGGCTCATCCCACGCGATAGCGTGTTTTTTATTGTGCCATTGTCAAATTCTCTTGATATAAAGATTGCCGTAAACGCCGCAATGGATATTAAATGCAAATTCATTGAGAACCCAAGCCCCAACAGCCAAACGCCGGCAGCGTCAGGAACCATTGCGAGTATTTCTCCGGCATCACGAACAACATCATTCCGTAATGCGGCGTTCATGGTTTGTTGCAATGCGATAACAATAACTATCCCTAAGATAATACTTGCAATGGTACAAATCCAAAAAAATCTGCTTCTTCCCATCTTGTAGGAATCCGATTTTAATAAGTTAAGCATATGCCTTACCTCCCATTAGCCGTAAAAAATGGCTTTCTAAATTTTCGCCCTCTGGAATTAACGCATTTACAGTAACACCAGCACCCACAAGAATTTGATTGATTTTCCCGGCGTTCTCCACATGCCCTACAATGCGGATTGAATTTTCGGGTGTGCGTAAATACTTAGCTTCCGGGAACAAATCTTTTACCACGTTTTCAGCCTTTTGCGGGTCACTTGCATGAATAACAAGATTTTTCCCGCAACGGATGGCTAATTCATCAGAGCGAAATTCATCTACCATTTTCCCTCTGCTTATAACGCCGTAGCGTGTTGCTATTTTTTCAAGTTCGCCGAGGATATGACTGGAAACGAATACCGTAATCCCTCTGGCTTCGTTCAATCGCCCAATAAAATCCCGCACTTCTTTTATTCCTATTGGGTCAAGCCCGTTTGTCGGCTCGTCCAGTACAAGAAACTCCGGGTCGCCCAACAATGACAACGCAATCATAAGCCGTTGTTTCATGCCGAGGGAAAAATCCTTTGCTTTCTTTTTGCCTGTATAGCCGATACCAGCCATGTCAAGAAGTTCACCGCTAACGTTTTTGTTTTTAATGCCCAACATCAAACGCTGTGCTTCCATGTTTTCAATGGCTGTCATAGCTGGGTATAGTGCGGGGTTTTCAATGGTGCTTCCCATCTTATACCGCTCGGAAGCAAGGTCGCGCTTTCCAAACAGCGTAATTTCCCCGCTCGTCGGCGCGGTTAAACCGCATACCATTCTCATTAGTGTTGTTTTTCCTGCGCCGTTTTCGCCGATAAAGCCGTAGATGTCGCCCCTGCCAACCTTTATTGATACGTCATCAACGGCCAGCTTGCCAGCAAAATTTTTTGACAATCCATTTGTCTGCAAGACATAATCCATTTATAATTCCTCCCCAAGATTTTATTTTTAACTTATGAATACAGAATAACAGGCAAAAGTAAACTGGAAACCCTAAAAAGGGAAAACGTAAGGAAACAGAAGGTAAACAAAAGATAAACTGCATTTTTGGGGCTGGACAGGCAAAAAGTTTGTGACTATAATGTATACCAAGGCTTAGTGTTGTATTTTACTGTGTAGGAGGCAACAACAAAGCAGATTGCGGTCTGGTCTATATGCTTGGGAGGTGCTACTTTGTGCCATTAAACAACTACCTGCTAAAGCAGGTAGATTTGACAGGCGGCTGAAAGCCGCATTGCGACTAAAGTCGCCTAAAAGAACGATAGCTAAAGCAACTTAAAGGGTTACGACTGAAACTCGTCTTCTACCTTAAAGTGTTTTTGCTCACCCTGTTCAAACTGGCGATTGATGTACTCTTGAATCGTATCTTTCGTCACGCTTCCTA
>Ga0131853_10023850_pt1 | contig 11045 bp, 2 predicted proteins | sample TergutLab28metaG_FD_92764 | JGI IMG/M metagenome (GOLD analysis project Ga0131853, IMG submission 92764) | Labiotermes labralis P1 segment gut microbial communities from Petit-Saut dam, French Guiana - Lab288 P1 (version 2) (version 2) | ecosystem: Host-associated > Arthropoda: Insects >...
GCGCGTCCATCGGAGTTTCTGTCTTTTTGTCATCATCGTTTTTTCAGTCACTTAGACTGCAGCTGTGGTAATGTTTTAAATTGCTTGCAGTTACACACCTTAGGTGTTCGGAGGTGTTGCCTAATGTCCTTTTTTTAACGAATGTTTTAAATGGTTCAAAATATTGGCCTACCCCAGTGGCGTACCGAGGTGGGGGGGGGGGTTATTCAACCTCTACCCCTCCCCCCCCGAAATTCCGTAGGCCCTCCAAAATCGTGCCAAACTCAACCCGACTGTGAAAACCGATAAAAATTGCTGAATTTAGGATGTCAACACCCCAAGATGTTCGGAAAAAAGGCAGTAAAATTCTAAAACTACCTAGGTTCACAACTGTTTTACATTAGCAATGACAAATAAATTGGTTGTCATCATAAATAGTCTTAAAGTACCAAAAATTAAGAAATTTTTACTACATGAAATGAAATTTCTTGTACCAAATTACAGCTGCCTCCAGAACCGCTGACTAGGGGGCTATCGCCCCAAGATCCCCATTCTCTCTGTCCTCAACTGAATTTGTTGAACCCCCCCCCTCCCGAACAAAATTCCTGGGTACGCCACTGGCCTACTCTAATGAAAACTGTTGGCCTATGTGTGCCAAATTGCAATGTAAAAAGACTTCAGTTTGTTTAATATTGACTTTAACGTCAAAACTGTTCTTCTTCTCGTTGCACTTCAGCTGCAAATGCCATCGACAGTGATACCGATATATTCAATGGACGTTCGGTGTCGGTTAATGTGATTGGCTATTATTCGATACTTTTAGTAGATAATTTCACAAATCGTCCAAACCTCAGATCTTGTAGTAAAAATAACCTGTAGGTGTGTTTGGATTATGTAAATTTTATATATTTTATACTAGCTCTAATCTGAATTATTATTACTGACTTTCAACTTTTGCAGGCAGAGATATAGTTATATTTAGTCATCGAATTACATTTTGAACCATATTTTAAGGCAGAAGTACGTTCACATGAGTTACGATTTTAATTATTTAGCTAACACGAGTTTTATTTTAAGCTACGGGCCTATTTTTATCAGTTTGTAGTAACTTAGATATCTTGAAAAGCAAAATATCACACTCTTAGGGTGAAGAGAGAACCAACAAGATGCAACTAATCCGATGTTTACTATCAAACTTCTATCTCAACATGTTTCGGGCATCATTATGCCCATCATCAGGAGAATAAGACCGTGACTACTGCATGTGGTGTTCTGCACTGGTTGTGCTGGCTATGGTTGTATGCAGCTGGGACGCAAGCTGTGTACACTGTGTGAAATTTACTGAGCCGAACAGTTCATGACGCACGGTCACAAGAGCCTAAAATTATCACACAATTATACAACACAAACAAACGAAATGCAGCCTGGTGGATAGGAGAGTGTGTTCGAGACCTGAATACAACCCCTACCCACCAGACTGCTCACACAGATGCATGTAAAATACACTATACTGCAAATACAACGTTCTCCCTGAGGATGAATCCAAGAGGTTCGAAACATGTAGGAGACAACAAAAATTAAATATAAATTTAGAAAATTGTGCATTTCGTTGGTTTGTGTTGTATAATTATATAACAATGCACGGTGCAAAGAACATAAAACTTTCCCACTCTGTTTTGATTATTAGTTTAATATTATAAGGCATGCTAATTAATTACTTACGTTTTCTGTCGTTTATTGTGTATGTGTATGTTTTATACGTGTCGCGTTTATTGCCCTTTATTATTACGTTTGTATGACGTTCTGTTTTTGTAACTGGGCATCTGGCTGTTGAGTCGGCACGTTAATATATATGAACTGAACTGAATTATTCTGTAAGCTTTTACATATACATGCGAACTGTGACGTATGATTGCCCCTATGTTCAGAGTCTCGTCTATTCTCGAAAATTACGATAAACATCTTTGGCACCAAGAACAGCAAGGTTTCGTGGTCTGTAGTTACATGTACACGTCGATTTCGTTCGCAAATACCTTACGAAACAACCATATCGCGGAACCGTATCACAATATAGGCTTTTCCGATGTAAAAGGGGAGACTGTTCTGTAAAACGTACCAGTAATCTCTTTATCAAGAACTCCGATAAGGCAGTCGCTCTACGTAAACCGTCGCTACAGGAAAACTCGCATATCTTGAGCTCATCATTACTCACTGCCGTGTTAAACAAGCATTAATTAATAAAACAGGCAGCAACGGGCCTAATTAATTTATGATTTGTCAACCTGTCCTGCACCCCTCGTCAGGGCGCTGGGTGAATAAAAGTGGCTCGACATGCTCTGCGGGTTGCATTACTTCCTTCAAGGCCAACAGCTATCAAAGACATACGCACAATCCAAATTATAAATACTTTAACAGAACTTAACAGTTCAATAAGTGTTAGCACCGAGCGTCGGGGTGGAGTGATCAGCACGTCTGTTTCGTATTCCGGCAACTACGCTTTCATATACTGGTCCGGATACCGGACATCCTGCGGTGTTTCGAAATTTTACTTAGTTCTTCCAGGCAAATTCTTTAACCGTGCCACTAATTAAGCCGCGGCATCTTTCCATGTTCTTTCAAATTAAATCACTCATTAATCGTTCGAAGCTGGATGAAAGTTCACCCTACAACAAGCCATGAAGACCCACAGGGGGAGTAGAAGTATAGCTCTACTCTTTCTTTAACCTCGGCGCTAAATGGGGGTGGGTAATGAGCGGCATACCCCTCCGCTTCAACCCCGGTAAACATACCCGGTACCCATTGCACAAGAGGCTGGGTGGGCCCCATGAACGGTCTGGACAGGTGTCGAAAATCTCGCCCAAGTAGGATTTCTATCCCCAGACCTCTAAGCGGCTATATAATCTGGGATTTTGACATTCGGAGGACCGTGCGTCGTGATATATTCTTATAATGAAAGCCAACGAGATGCACCATTTCTCAAATTTATTTGACAAAATACTCTACATGTTCGGACAGGTCCACTGTCCATCATCAGAGTATCTCAGCAATGTATATACGCAATAGGTATTTGTCATGCTAGTTCTTCGGGCTGTCTGCTAGCGTGGTAAGGATGCGGATCAGGATCCCGAAACATGTATAGCAGTTTGCAGATATAAATAAACTGTATATTGTTACATTTGTTGGATAATTATCGACACATATTACGCGATGCAAGGACCACTGAACATAAAATTATAAGAATAGTCTGAGATATTGAGAAGTCGTTAAATAAGCAACGAATAAAGAAAATTTTTACGTGTGAGAAAGAGGTGAAGTGTTAAAAGGATAAGACAGAGTACGCGCACTTCACAATAAAAGCGCAAGGACCGACGGCCATCCACAGATGTGCTGACGTCTCTGTGACAACACGCTGCTGACGGCCCAAGAACAGAACATTTAATAAAACGAAAGTTAAACCTTCTGCGAACATTGCCTTTAAAATGCTTGCTTATCGTTTTCCGGTATCTAAACAGGTTTAACGATTTCCTGGGAAGGAACCACCCGTTTTGAGCAATGAAAGTGAGTCGAGTATACGGATTTGTGACTGGTGTGCTATTAAACCGACAAACTTACTAGACGTTGTCAAACTTCTCGTTCTGGCTGCAGGAATAGGTTTCGGTGGCTGTGTCTGTCCCCGTCATCAGGAGAAAGTACATTCAGTCGGGCCAAGTAGACTGATCTAATCTGAATTTAGTTTCCTACTTTCGCTTACGATGGAGAAACAACCAGTTTCCAACATATACTATGTGCCAATTTTATGTAAATGACCATCGTCTCTCGGGTAACTGTTGAGCTCAAAGACTGTATCAGTAGACATGACACCATTCAATTCCCAACTTCAACGGACAGTACAAACTGTTGCAGTATAAATTAAAAACAGGAATGGTTTTTCTGGTGTAAGCCCACTCAAATCATTGTAAATGTCGGGCATTTGAAATTAAACCGAATAACCTACATACGATTTAAACAATATTTGTTATCATTCTCAGATAACTAGTTATCAAGAGGTACATCATAAGAAAACACAGAGTAGAGTCCAAGCTGTACGCTGAACTTAATCTGTTTTCGTGCTCACCTTTACATCGCACACAACAAAGACTTTAAAATCTGTTGGCAGTCTTCCGACGTGCTGCAACATATCGATCTATTTGTTTATTTTCACTGTTGATACATTTAACATCAATCCTCAAAACGTCAATATTACCTTAACGACAATAAAGAAACTTCGAGGAAGGTTTCATGAAGCTTGTACTTCACTTAATTTCCACAGAGGGGGCCCTGTGGCCATACAGGTCTGTTGAACTCACTGGGCTACATTTGACACAATGTTCTGGTTTCAATCAATCTGCAGCTGATCTGCTCAAGCATAGGAAATAAATTTAACTAGCACAGCCTGTAATGCAAACATAAATGGGCGGGATGGAGTCTTCGGGTCTGGCTGTGTGTACAAATGAGATCGTTTTCACTCAGAGCAAATTCCAAGATTCTTTAAACACGAGACCTGTTTTCAGGTGCCACCTTCAGTCGTACCCTTCAAGCATCCCTGATTAGGGCCATTCGGCAGAACCTATAATGTATTTTCAATTGTTACTCGGCCACGTATTTATTATTTTCTGTGTAATTCTGTGATCTATACAGTGGCTGTAACCCATAACTGTAGCAACTTCTTCTGCTGAAGAATCTGACTATACAAGTAAACTCTTTTAACAGCAGTTCTATGCACCAAAGTGGCTCCTACTGACTGGACAAGGGGTGCACGATTTGTGAGAGGAGAAGGCTGCCTATGACCACCACGCCTAAACCAATTCCGAGATCCAGCCAATCTCCCAACCGTTATGCAGTGGGGGGGTGGTAAAAGCGATCATAACACGAAACTACCTGTCACCGGAATGTATAAAATGTTACTTTAACTGCCCCAACGACACGGTGTTTAGGCACAGGTACAACGTTAATTGGGACACGCAATCCAGCCATCGCCTAAAACCGTATGGCCTATGGAGGTGGAAACGAACCACAAATTCTAGGCATACCTTAAACCGCCTATCCGAGCCTGTTTTCTTCAGAGGCGGTCGGTCGGGGGCGGTGGGAGCGGCACCCTTCTCCACTTTCCCTTGGCTCAGCTTCCGGAGAGGAGGGGGTAGCCATTTTCTCCTGCAACAACAAACCACACAACGTGACAACTCAAATACGACTAATCTAATCAGTAAAAAGACAAACAGGATGTGCTGTCTCTTAACATGGATTACTGCACAGTTCATTTCGCCTAGATATTTAAGAAAGAAGGGACGGAATTCGTGGTATGAAACGAAGTGGGCGTGACCTGATTAACGTAATAAATATGGGGTTTCTGTATAAATTTAGTAAGATCACGTGAAACTTCCGTGCTGGGGTTCCAGGTCGAAACCTTTCAGATCAGAAGCAACGGGAATGCCAATCGCCATGCCGCTGCACTCCGAATACAACTGAAATTTTGCCAGATCGCCTTCGGAACTCGTGCTGTTACCCGTGCATTCTCCTTCGGCTACTCAGACCCTGATGACGGAGACAGCAAGCTTCTTCGAAACATCAGTAACTATTCGTCCATTTTCTAATACAGGCTTACAGCACAAAAACTTTTGAACAAGATATGAAATTCATACCATCCCGAGACCCGCAAATATTATTTAAAAGAGTTACTTTCTCTGTGGGGACCGCGGTAGCACAGTGATTAAGGTGCTGTGCTACAAATCTGAAGGTCGCTGGTTCGATTCCAGATGGTGTCATTGGAATTTTTCATTGGCACAATCCTTCCGATCGCACTGTGCCCCTGGGGTCGAATCAGCCTCTAAAAGAAATGAGTACCAGGAGTATTTCCTGGGGGTAAAAGCGGCCGGTGCGTAAGGCTGACAACCTTACCACCATCCTGGGCCATTGTTACGTAATCTGGGAACCTTAAATTCCTGGAACCCTCTGGGCACCTCCGGCCTGTAATGGGACTGATTTACGTTTTTTACTTTCTCTGTAAATATTCTACCCAAGATAGTGCCAGGTAAAGAATGGGAAGCTTTAATTATCTCCACACCCAAACACGTCTTCAAACGTGCTCAACTGAATCGATTAGTATACTAGCAAAAGAGTGCCTGTCCAAGGGACAATTGTTACCTTTACAAGTAATCGATTTAATTAAAGCCTAGTCAGTTTACCTTGCCTTAAGCTAATGTAGGTTTCCAACTCGCCGGCCGGAGGAACTCTAGTGCACTCAAGGACAGTGTAACCGGCCAGGGTCCGTAGTTCAAATCTCAGACTAGGCAACCAAGAAGGTGAGGAGATAAACTGGTCGTCGAGCATTGGCTAGTTTATACATTGAAAGGGAAGAAGTAAAGTCTGTTTGGTGTGCACACGTGCACTTGCCAGGCTATATAGATGAGACTGCTGAGTTGCCCCTCCCACACATGAATTTATTCACTGTTTGCGAATTCAGCTATGGCTTGTTCTTTAATAGAAGGGAGAGAGAGAGATAAGGGTAGAATGCTAGCATCTTTCGTCTTCCATATATGATTTGATGTTTGCTTATGAGGTGGTCAGTTGTGCACAGATGTACGCTGTTCGCGGTTGTGAATGCTATATGAACGAACAACCAAACGTAGCTGGTGCTGGAACCTCAATGAATAAAGAGTACTGAAAGCGCAAAGCGGCTTCCAGTTCCCCCTGTATATTCCTTGAGAGGGATCCGTGCCTACGAAGAGCTACAAATACTTGTAACCGAAGTCGGGCAAGTCAAACAGACGGTTACAACAGGTACGTGACAGTTCACGTTTACGCATGCGTCGGTGACGGGTGAATGACAAGTACTTATCCGTTTGAATAACGTTTACAACAAATTTCACACAAGTACACCCATGACTGTGCAACTCTGTGACCGCATTTTCCCGACAGCCGCAATAATGATGCAACAATTTGCAACTTGATACTTCAAAAAACTGTTCCACGTCACAAAAACATTTTAATATTACGCAATAATAAGCATACCATCCATCATTACACAACTCTTTATTACAGCAAATTTAAAATAGTTACATGTTTCGGCGGCCATGTAGCTATTTTAGACTTGCTCTAATAAAGAGTTGTTTATCGACAGACTGTACCCTTATTATAATAACACAAACAGCCAACTATATGCAACAATAATAGTTTTATTAATAGTTTCAATCAGCTCAACATGTTTCGGACGATAATTTCGCCCATCTTCAGGAGCACTATACTGTGTTTACAGCTTGTGGTGTGATGCACCGACGATGCCGCCTGCTGGTGACCAGGATGAGGTGGAACTAATTCATCCTGGTCACCAGCAGGCAGCATCGCCGGTGCATCACACCACAAGCTGTAAACACAGTATAGTGCTCCTGAGGATGGGCGAAATTATCGCCCGAAACATGTTGAGATGATTGAAACTATTAATAAAACTACTATTGTTGCATCTAGTTGGCTGTTTATATTATTGTATCAATGATGCACGGTCACACAAAGCATAAAATTTATCCTTATTACTGCGCATTAAACAGACACAACGGGGATGACATTCCCCATGATTTTAACCTTATAATAACGATGTATAAAAGGACTGACGTCGCATCCTTGTTGCGGGCTATGTATACGATCCAGGTACCTGCCAGTTTTATCAGTGGGTATGCTGTTTCTGAGAGAAACCAAAGAAAACTCCCTCTCAGACGCTGGCATCTGACAGCGAAAAGACCTTGGCTTAAGAAGTCGCATAGCGAAGGTCGCTGCTGAACAATGGTGGCTCTGACTCGAGCGATTATACGTAAAATTACATAACACATATCCTAATTTTGTGCACGCTAACCCGTTCAGAATCTGGAGAATCTATCTGCCGCAAAGTTCGACCATTCAAAACCGGTGAGATTTACATACATCAATTCTCAAAGCGTTCCCATAATTTTGTCAAAATCGTCACAAGCGCAAGCCTTTCAAAAACATCTCCGAAGAAGTTCAATGCAACGAGGGGTCTTCATTGCAAAGGTGGCATCACGACTTTGCACAATTTGCAACACATGTTACTTGTTACATGTACAAGTAGGGATATCTCTCATTAAATTTCTGGCCTGAACGTTTATCCCCTTTCCTCCAACTACCACGAATGTGGGGGGGGGGAGAACAAGAGACATACAAACATACAAAACGCCTGTCACAACAGGACTGGATGTGATTAAGAATACAGAAAAAATAAACAAATAAACAAAATAAAGTTCGGCGTTGCGCGGAGCAACAGGGACATTCCTGTCTTTGCGGCAATGCCGTTTACTTCAAAACGTCTGGAACGACTCCACCTCATGCATTTAGCTATGCCAGCGCCCATCTCCGTGATTTTCTTCCATACAAGTTAAATTTTACAATAAAATATCCTGTTACATTGCTTTTCTTAAGATCAACAAACGCACAGTGGTGCAGCAAGACAGTGCGGAGCAGCTCCGCGATGCTCCGAAAATTCTACATCAAACCAACACACAGGAAGATGTCAGTCTTGTTTCATTCCATCGGTGTCGGTTGACTCACCTCCTTGTGTGTTTACTTAATGGTGAGATGTTCACATCATCTCGCAGCTGCTCCTAAAAATCTTGCTTGACCATTGCAGGTCTCGCTTAGCTAGCGCCTGTCAATTTGTTTTCTTATCTGGACTTTCCAATCCTTCATGTTTCCAATCTCAGAAATCTCATAAAAATGTATGGCATAATTACGCAACGCATACTACCAGCTGAAATGGAGTTTTCCAGTAATACTGATTTGACAAGAAACTTCCCATATTCTGCAATTCTAACAACTGAATCCAACTGAAACATTATACTTAGTATTCATATTTCTAGATACTTTAATAATGATTGACAATGAAATATCTCCAAAAAAAAAAAGGCACAACATTGCATTTAATTCATTAATTAAATGTAAAAAAAGTAACGCTGTTCCATTACAGGTCTGGAATGGCCCAGAGAATTCCAGGAAGTTAAGATTCCTAGATTTCATGACAACGGCAAAGGATGGTGGTAAGGTTGTCAGCCCTATCACCGGCCGCCTTTACCCCCAGGAAATGCTCCTGGTACTCATTTCTATTAGAGGTTGAGCCGACCCCAGGGCCATAGTGCGATCGGAAGGATTTTATGTCAATGAGAAATTCCAATGACACCAGCTGGGATCTAACCAGCGACCTTCCGATTTGTAGCACAGCACCTTAACCACTGTGCTACCGCGGTCCCCATTAATTAAATGTAAATCTCTCTATTACAAGAATTGGTCACAGATCTTACACATGAACACCCGAAAAAAACTTAAAGTGTTCCCACAAAGGCCATCATGTGTGTCTGTGACCCCATAATATGGCTGTACTTCATATGAAATTCCAGGAAGCAAAACCCTAATTGAGAAATTGTCATTTGGCTCTTCTAGGCATTATCTGGCTTTCAGGAAACCCGAAAGTTCATTACCGCTTTCACATACGTCTACATTTGGTCCAGACGTGTACAGTGTACATTGCCACACTCCATGTCTCTAACACATGTCTTAATAGTTCACGTGTGTTTACACGCAGACCCTCTGGTGGTCTCTACACTTCCTCTTTTTCCAAACAAAATGTAAGCATTTCTAACCCTTCTTTTTCGGGCTGAACTTAATGTAGCAGTTTTCATCGTGATGCTGCTCATTTCTCCTCCCTCAGATCCGTTAACTCTTCTCAGCCCTTTGTTCTGAAATAAGTTTAGGTACTTCCTTCGAGCAAGAGACCACGTCTCACACCCATACGCAACAAAGGGGAAAATTATAATTTTGCGTATTATAATCCTTACGAATGTAGGTGACATTTCGGAAGCCAAAAACATTTTGAACTCAACAGAAGTAAGAATTCTCCGGAATTAGCACGCCCATTACGTCTTCGGGACCTAAATTTTGGTTTCTTATTGTCGTTCCTCATATTAACAGAATTCTGTCCTATTTTCGAATAAAGTATTACCTTTAATTTATTACGCAATGGAAAGTCGAGAGTTTGTTGTTCAGTGTCGTACGCTCCGATGCATTATAGTCAGGGTCGTTTCTATGTTCGGTAGAGACTTCGGTTCAAGTGCGTACGTCTGTGTGTGCACGCGTGTATTTCAGGTATTACTGTACTGCCTTTCAGCCGTTTTTTGGCTCTATTCTTGGTGTCGTTATATATAGGTATGTATACGTATTATGTATATACTTTAACATACCCTAAAAATGAATGCTAAAAGCAGGAGAAAATGTGTTTCTATTGTCGTAATCCGTACAGCCCGAGTTTTCGGTAATTCAGAGCAACTTCAGTGCTGTTCTACTGTAATTTTGTCCTGCGTCTTACATTCGGGTAACAAGAAACGAACACAATCACATTTCTTTGCCTTCGAGTTTCTGTGTTGTCCATCCTGTCGCACACGAGCGGGTGAGTATATGCGTATATTCTTTTCACCCACTACATTAAAAATCAGGGCACACCATGAACTGCCGGTTCAATTCAAGCCACTTACACGTCACCGCCCACACGTGGGCATAAATACAAGTATTTCAAACATTCTGCTGTAGTTATTAATTGTACTCGTACATACCGCAAAGTTACGTCACTGTTAGAAGTAACAACTTCCCACATGCCGTGTAAGGCCACAAGAGGACAAAGTGAGCAACAAGACACAATAATGGAACTACCGTCAGTGTTATGCTCTCTATACAGTCTCTCTCTCTCTACGACAGAAGTAACTGTGCGTGCTTACCACGAATAACTGTTGCCGTTCTGCTCTCTACGCAGTCCCTCTCTTGCTCTCTATGCAGTCCCTCTCTAACGACAAAGTAACGGTGTGTGCTTACCATGATTGACTGTTGCTGTTCTGCTCTCTATGCAGTCCCTCTCTTGCTCTCTATGCAGTCCCTCTCTAACGACAGAAGTAACTGTGCGTGCTTACCACGAATAACTGTTGCAGTTCTGCTCTCTACGCAGTCCCTCTCTTGCTCTCTATGCAGTCCCTCTCTAACGA
>Ga0131853_10023851_pt1 | contig 11044 bp, 7 predicted proteins | sample TergutLab28metaG_FD_92764 | JGI IMG/M metagenome (GOLD analysis project Ga0131853, IMG submission 92764) | Labiotermes labralis P1 segment gut microbial communities from Petit-Saut dam, French Guiana - Lab288 P1 (version 2) (version 2) | ecosystem: Host-associated > Arthropoda: Insects >...
AACATGTTTCGGGCACTACTATGCCCATCATCAGGAGCTCGCGACTATAATGTTGATTACCACATTGATCGTTTCGTTCTTGGTTTGCTGTATGTTGGAGGTTAGGTGCGGTTAGGCTGGAGTAGTGTCCGGGCTGCAGCCCGGACACTACTCCAGCCTGACGAAACAGGGTGTGTCGGTATTGACTGTACTAATTAATGTGTGATTAGAAGATCTCAGAGAGACGCTAATGATTATTCCGTTGTTCTGTGATATGACGCCTTTTACATTGGTATAAAAGAGCCAAAATTTCGGAAATGTTTGCTGTTCGTTGTGGTAGTCTACGACAATGAAACGTGAGGAAGTAAGTAGGTGCGATATACGGGAAGTACGGCACAGAGGGCTGGAGTAGTGGATCAATGGCAGTTGTGGTAAATGAAGAGTGGCGGAGCTGCGAAAGGATTAAGGGGCTCAGGGCTAGAGGCAAGCCCTTAATAACACTGCAAGAAAACTTCGGACTCCGTAAAAGGAAATTAAGTTTTCGAGCAGCTTCTGAAAAATACTTCATTTAACGATGTGGTCAATTCATTTTTAGGATGGGAAGACATTAGGCTCTTTCGAAATTTCTGAAGCCCGATTGCCCACAGACGCGAAGTGTTATTCCAGACGAGCGAGTTCTTTGGCACACTGCCATGTATACACAAATACTCGTATATAATTCCTGTGCTACACATTTTTCAACAAACCGTAACAGTCTCGCTGCAATCTGACAGACTGAGTTCTACACCTTAGGGTTCGCCCTTAGGCCTAATATGTTTCCTCGGGCTGTTAAAATTTCCTGTAAGTTATGGATATATTCTGAGATGCCTTGTCCTAGTTGCAGTGGAAGATTCTATACATTTCTTACTGTTAGTCACCACGTTCACACACACACACACACACGCATACACACACACACACATACACACACACGCACACACACACACATGCATACACACATATACACACACGCGCACACACGCGTACACACACACTCACACGCATACATACACACACACTCATATACACACGCATACACACACACATACACACGCGCGCATACACACACACACGCATACACACACACATGCATACACACACGCGCATACACACCACACACACACACACACACACGCTTACACACCCACACACGCATACACACACACACATACACACGCTTACACACCCACACACGCATACACACACACATACGCACACACGCATACATACCCACACACACGCATATACACACACGCATACACACACACACACTCATATACACACACGCATACATACACACACGCATACACACACGCGCATACACACACACACTCGCATACACACACACACGCATACACGCTTACACACCCACACACGCATACACACGCGCGCATACACGCACGCGCACGCACACACACGCATACACACACACACGCATACACACACACACACACACAGAAATAACAACAAATAACTTTGTGCTTATATAGAGTTTTCCTTTTGGTTTGTAAAGCGAAATAATTTCAATTAATTTTAAGAATATTTATCCAAAATATAAATAAATCTCACATAATGTTTCTCTTATACAATTTAGATCAAAAAGCCCAAAAATAATAACAATTTTAATTTACGTGAGCCAAAATTAATGCTGTCGACATGGAAAGAATGGCCGATAGAAACACCGGAACGTATTCTGGGTCTAGTCAGTTCAAAATTTATTTTGAATAGTAATTATGTTGATCAGGATAGCCGCAACAGGAAAGCCTAATTTTGGTAGATGTCACACTTTGTTGACTTATTCCACATACAGAGACTAGAGGTTTCTAAATTGGTGTCGTTAACGATTCAGATCTTCTCGGACATTACACCGTGTCGACCGGTAAAGATTCAAATCGTGGTTGTCACGGTGTAAGATCATCTATATCAACATTTGTATTTTTTATAACAAATTACTTTTTACAAACATTTTCCTGTATTTCTTTCCTGTTTTCTCTAACGTCTACCAGGTTTATGTACAAATTCATATCCATTCTTTTGATACAAAATCGCCATTCATCACTTTCTGTTTCAGGTCAGCTCCATAATTCATTTTTAATATCTTTCTTACTCATTACGTATCCACATACGGTTTCCATTAATTTTACAAAATCCTGCTACCAGACAAGCTATCCTATTTCACAAAAATTCTCATACATAGACGAAAGAATTGGTCTTTTGTTTTAAAATTTTTTAATATACTTGAAGCAGCTTTCTTTCGTCGTTTTACTCAGGTAAGTTTCCTGTCACGGAACACGGGATTGCGTTGCAATTATTCGGTTCGTTGTGAAGAAGTGAGATTTCTCATGAAGGATTTTCAAACCCGGTACAAAGCTCTGTTCACCTTCGTGTCCCACACTACGTTTTTGAAACAAAATTCATAGCAGGTCGCAATGGAATTACGCCTTTTAAGAATTCCGTTAAAATTGTCATGCTTCACAAAAGTCTTGACTCAAAATGAAACAACTTTCGAAATGTTCTTAACATTTTCCTTCCTTTCATAAGCTAAGGCACGTAACAGCATTCAGACTACCCTGTTAACACCTTAATCTGCGAGACACGGAAGGCAGCGCAATAGTAGAAGGAGGCGCAAGAGACAGAATACAAAACACGGTATCTAAGAACACAGTATTAACCCCATGAATACTAAAATTAAAATAGTTTTAGGTAAAGATTCAGTTCGTAACTGACTCAGAACACAGTGCGCTTCCAATATAACTGGCTGGTATGTATTTTATAGGCAATTTTAATGATGTAATAACCTGTAGCATACAAAATATCAAAGACACAATGAAAAAAAAAACTGTATATTTCGTCACTGCATGTGTTTTCCTTCTTTTTCGTTGTAACGCACTATAACGTAGTAGCGTGGGTTTTATCCACTTTTTTTTTCTGTCAGTTGGTATTTAAACGTTACGTTTGTACGAAAAGTTTTTAATTAGTTTCTATACTGATTCGCCCAGCCCTTAAGTGAAGGGAGAAGGAGAAAGAGACAGTCATTTTTATGTTAGGCGCACCGAAATGCAATTCATGAGAGAAAACTGCGGAAAACGACCTCTTCCAACAAGCATAGCGTGCGCACGAACGGAGGCATGGAAATAGGAGTCTCAATTAGTCTATTTTACTCAAGTTCACAAAACTATTCCAACTCATCTTTGAATCACTCCGCTTATCACAGGATTAAGTTCGCGTGAAACATGTTGGAGCTTCCAACCACGTCTTCGTAATAAGCACACATTACTACGTACTTTACACTGAGCACATTATAGGTTCTCGGCTAACACATCGCCGTGTCATCCGTTTCGAATTTGTGCCTGAGGAAGATTTCGTCTTTCTGGAATACCTTGTGGTTATAGACGGTCAATCCAGACAATCTAAAAATACCTACAACAGGGCAATGACCGAGTGCTGAAATTGCTTCTCATTTCCGTACACACACAATGACGTCTTGTTCGTAACAACACAATCCATGAACTTAACAAAGCAGCTTTCAAGTTAACTTATTAAGTCCCTTTTGCTGAAAATGCGCTGCAAAACTTCAATTTTCAGATGAATAATTGGTACATCCGACGTCTATTGGAGTGCATCCAAATCCTTTTCTGTTGCTTCCAAAACGTCGATAATTCAATTAAATTACCAGTCACCAGGATGTCTTCCAAGAAGACAGTAATCTTCATCAACAACACTGTGAGACCCTCTGATTTCATATTACTAATTACCATGCAGTGAAGTCCTAGGTCATCATAATGCTTTTCCATGATCAAAATACAATTTTCTAGTAATGGTTCCCGCTGTTTTCCTACGAACATGTTTTGATGCCTTCTTCCAATCGCTCAGCTGAAGAACGACGTCAAGACTCTGCCGGTCCGCAAGTGTAATTTCACAGACCACATAACAGACGAAGCCATTAGGAGTATATGGCATCTGGTCTACACTAGAAGTCGTCGGGAGAAATCCTCTGCTTTCAAGGCAGTAACGCTAAATACTAATGCCTTCTTATTTAAAATATTCATAGTATAGCAAATGGATACTAAAGTTTCGGAAGAACGAACTGTCCACATCTACTCTACAGATGTACCACGTAAGCCGCCCAAACCGTTGCTACCCGGTACCAAATTGTCAGCGTATACTCTGCAGACGTCAGCAGCCCCAACCGCCGGTACACAGTGTCAAAGTGCCCGCATCTACACTCCAGATGTTAAGCAGCCCCTACCGCTAGAAGTAAGAACCATGGTTTCCACATTTACTCTACAATTGTAAGAAGCCTCAAAAGCTGGTACTCGGTACCAAAATGTCACATCTACTCTGCATATGAAAGCAGCCCAAAACGCTTGTACTGGGTACCAAACTGCGTGTGTCATAACCTAGAAGACTGTAACATGAATCTTACTGAGTCGTTTACGCAGATCTTCACGCGAATAAGTAACTATACACATATATCAGCAGTGGACAATGTGAGTCGCGGTAAAGAGTTATTTGTCCATAATTCGACATAAACAGGTTCACTCTGCGGCTATGTTGTTTCCAGTGCACACAGTGTGAAGTGAATACCTTCACTATAACGTTATGTTCAAATAGCGATAAAGGAAAGATTCCAACAGGCGTACTGAAATGTCTTCATTCTTTACCACTAACAAGTATTTATCATTCCATTCAGTTTCAAATATCTGATTACCCAAGATAAAGGAAGATACATCCAATGCCTTAAGTTCTCATAATCCTATTTTCAAGGTAGAATATCCTATTTCGATATTCAGATATCTGAACTGGGTTAAACAGGGTACAGTCTAATGTGTTGGTGAGTCCCTCGTCACTGCGACGTGGTGTGTACTCAGAACGCAAAAGGCTTAAACGACGCCTAGCTGCAGATGACAGTCGTATCTAGTACACCTAGAAGCAAACATTTCACATTTGAGTTTCCTGCTCCTCTATAAGGAAAACCTTGAAAGAAAAACACAAGATCAATTTAACTCCTTACCCTTGGCAATATAAAAGTCAACCACAATTGATAAAGCCATGTGTTTAAGCCTGCATGCTAACAGAGAATTTGGCTGTTATCACTCCTTGTTATTCATTATACAATCACAATGTAATTTATTAAAATCAATGTTATTCGTTCTTCAGATTTTTATGTGCTGTACAGGATACTGTGATGCTGATTGGGAATGTGAAATATCCATGAGGAAGCGGAGGTAGTTTGTGTATTACTGAATAAGCAATTGCTTACAGCTACAACGGATGGTCCTGCACATTGTAATTTGGGAAGGGGTCTTGCGATTTGTCGTCGCATAACATCAGCATATTAACAAATGTCACAGCTGGTCTGGGAATAGGATAGATTACTTGGAAAGCTGTGAGTAACAGACAAACAGGCCTACTTGAAATTCGGATCGTCGTCGTTATTCTAGGAGCCTCTGGGGGCATATTCACTGGCAACACATATGGGGATATAAGAAATTCATACAGAAACTCACCCTGAAATCTTAAATTGGGAGAGCCTAGTTTGGAGACATGAATGTGGATAGGGAGTTAATAATAAAATGGATGTTAAGTATAATAGATTTACAGAATGGATTGGATTTTATGTCAGTGACAAGCTCTTTTGAAGATGTAAATGAACAGCAAGTGGGTTCAGCAATTCAATTCAATTCAATACAGACCTTTAACTCCCACGTGCTGTACAACACCCAATAAGGCCTGTTTCACAGAGAACACAACATAAATACATCAAATAACAACCCACAAACAAAACCACATCCAGTAACAAAGAGCACGGATCGTACTGAAAATTCTAAAGTAAGGAATAGTCAAAGAGACGCTCTGCTCTTGAATATACTGGTAGTAGAGTTCCATTCCGTTCAATTCAATTCAGTTTATTGACATTCAGGCTAGAACACAAGGCAAATTAGTAAAGAAACATGCGCATAAATGAATACACAAATACAAAGACACAGGAAAAATACACGACAAACAAAAACAGACTAGAATCAATTTGATTTTCAATTTTGTTTCAACAAAATATGTAATAATAATAATAATAATAAATTTTCTACCCCTATACCTTATATTGTTATCACTAATAGGATCACACGGCACGAAAACTACACTAAACACTATTCATGTTGTACACGTTCACCGCCTATGAACGTTTGTGTCCCTGTCCAGCTCAGTATAGTAGTTGCGACTTCTTCGGGATAGGGTGGGGTTCATCGAATTTTGATAAATTTTTTGTTGGTAACATCTTAATTTATATTTTATTACCGCTGTCATTCTGTATATGGAGTCACGTGAACAGATTTAGGAATTCAGTGGCATAGCTATAACATTTTATTGAGCTTATCACTAGCGCACCTCAATAAACACCTGTCCTCCTCGTTTGTTAATGATGAACTATATGCATATCTCGTCAAGACAACTCACTATGGTATACACCAGACTTAACGGCTCGGGCTTTTCTTTCGTATATCAGAACGTCCCTTTACCCTATGTTACATTACAATTACTTGATGTAGTGCCCACGCGTTTTAGGAATTAGCCAACTAGACTATCATTTTCCTGTGTCGGTTGCTAATAATGTACTCGAACCTTAAAGATTTCTGTAGCAATGATCTTCCGTCCCTCAGTGAAGTTTTTTGGATGGGACTGTGCTGTTAGGTTTTTTTTTTTTGACGGACGGCAAGGACTCGAAATGTGACCACTACACTTAGTCGTCATTCTGATATATACGGGTGGTTTCGAGCCGCCCATAACTGAGGGCTGGCAATCATTTTGCCTGTTTAGCAAATGCACAAAAAAATGTTTGGCTACAATATCCACAACACTCAGACTTGGGACAGACATGAACACAGAAGCTTCAGGAACTCTTTCGACTTTCACGTGTTTCAGCTGCCATAATTGTCGTAACATCTAACAATGTACCAGTTTAGTGCAACTGAGGGCGGCTTGCGGGATGCAGATGCAAAGTGCATTTACTGTTAACTGACACTATTCGACAGAGAGTGGTCGGTGTGTTTTCACTCTTACATCTGTGTTCATTGTGGCGTAGTTGAAGTTTTCTTAGTGTCACCAGGCAGGAAGGGAATTTGGGAGGCAGAGGGGGCGGTAAATTTCGCACTGTTCAGTATTTGGTGTGCGTTGGTTAAGAAATGCAACATCACACATGACCTTGATGGCACAGAAGATGATATATTCCTTGGAAACTTCTCATATTTGATGCCTGATTTCAGAAGCAACTTTAAGTAATCAGTTGACTTGGCGTGTAAGACTGAAACTCTATCAAAGTATTACAACTGTTGGCATCCTGTTGTGCTATTTAATGAAATTCCAGCCGAAAAGTGACAGGGACTTTAACCTATCAGACCAACAATCTGTGCTGTGTCACAGATGTCTGCATAAAATTCGATCTTAGATATATACATAAAGAATCACAGCAGGTTTCGAGCTATGTAGGTCATCTTTGGGTGGTGTTTGTTTAAAAAATTCAGTATGTTTTTAGATGTCATGTTCTATATTGTGTACTTTTCTGCTTATAAGGTATTTTTCATCTTCATGTTTGCTTGGTGTTGTGTTGTGTTGTGGTATTTTGATAATGTTGCCTGTTCAGCACGTCCGGAATGTTCTGTGTTTTGATATGTGAGTCAAGTGGCACGTGTGTAGAAAATTCAGTTTTTGGTGACTGTGACGGTTGTTTAGTTGTTGGTTGTGTTCGATATCACCTACCTTCCCGCATTTTTAAACAAGCGTCACCTGACGATGAGCTGAACACGTCGAAACATGCAGTGATTTTTATTTAGCTATACAAGACAAGAATTTTGTGTAAATTTTTAAGACACAAAACCGATCCCAGTGGCCGCGCGTTCTAAGACGTGGTTCTGCAGCTGCTTGCTTGCTGGGATTGCGAGTTCGAATCCAGCCGGATGCATTGCTGTCTTTCTCTTGCTAGTGTTTTGTGTTGTCAGGTAGGGATCAATGTGTCGAGCTGATCACTCGTCCAGAGGAGCTCCACCGAGTGTGGTGTTTCTGGCGTGTCGTCATAAAGCCTTGAAAATGAGGAGCCCCTGGCCCACTGGGGGCTGTTGCACCGTGGAACACAGAATTGTGACACAAAATATTTTTGTGCTAATGGGATGAAAAAAACTATTACTTTCCAACAGGAATTTCACTATTGGAGGAAAGAGCAAATGTACAATTTTGTTCAATTTAAATTCTCAGTTTCGTGTTTATTAATATTCGTTTATCCAAAAAAATGTCCAATTTTGAATAGTGGCAATTTTATTGAAATACACATAATCTTTCTCGAAACGTGATTCATAAATCAAGGGTTAACAGTACAATCGATAGTCTTTTCTTTTTTCTGGCAACATTTTGTATATTCAGGGCGCGAATTAGAATAGGTGGAATTTTATACGCGACCCTAGTGATTAACCAACTTGATGCACAAAATATTGTTTTATAATAAGTTTGTTAAATGCCTCTACATGTTTCGAACGCTATGTGTTTATCATCAGGAGGTCAAAATTGTATTATACAGCATCTGGTACCATCACACCTGTCATGACGGCCACCTATAGGTGTGATGGTACCAGATGCTGTATAATACAATTTTGACCTCCTGATGATAAGCACATAGTGTTCGAAACATGTAGAGGCATTTAATAAACGTATTACAAAACAAGATTTTGTGCACCAAGTTGGTTAATTACTAGATTATACTGAGATACACGGCCAGCAAAACATCAAAATTTATACGCGAGGAAATGCAGCAAATATATTTTTCATTCACTTTGAATTGCTTATGAAGGACTCTCTTCCGTGGGTTTAAAAACGACGGCATATAACTTTATTTTTAAAAGAAATACTGACTTTATATACAGCCTATATTTGTCCGGCTGTCCGGCGTGTGTAAAGTACAAACTGACCAGTATAAAACACAAGCTTTCCCCTAAATACGCTTCCTAGAGGGAAAAACATGGTGGACTAACAACGAGTTTATTCACACTGCGGCATCATGGAATTACAGGCACGCTGTGTAATTGACAATCTCTGCACTACGCCTTAGTAAATGTGCAAACACTGGTTCACTAGTGAAATTGTATTGTGGCTAAAACGCATATGGGCCACTGACACATGATGGCACATTGTAAGTACTCGTAATACCGTGAATGACAAAACCGCATGTTTGATGGTGTTGTATCCTACACCTACGTATTTCTAATTCCAAACACAGTTTTTAATTTGGGATAACTCTTTGTGTATATTTACAAGGTTCGAGGAATGAAATGGAAGACCATGTCATCTGCATTCTTCTGGGATATTACGCAGCGTATCTTGGTAATTCATTACCGACGTTTCGACACAGCCTATCGGTCCCATCTTCAAGGACCAAGAAATACAAGAAGAAAGTCTCTTTCTTCTTGTATTTATTGACTATAGGCTGCGTCACATCCCAGAAGAGCGCAGATCTCATTTATTTCGCAAAGTAAGCCTCAAATCACGCAGAGAATAGTATGTCGTTCGAGAAAATGTATTTATTTTGATAAAGGGGACTGCATAGTTCGGCTTTCTGACGGTGCCATCATGAGCCCAAAAACTGAGAGATAGTTTGTTACCAGGAAATATTCGGTCAATAATAATGCCTTATAGCTTCAGAAGTTACCTCAAAAACACACCATCAGGCCAAACAGATTCCCACTCAAATTAGCGACTATTCTCCTCGTCAACACATTCAGTCTGTCTATGTGGGTCATCCAGCCTGACGTCGAGTGGATAATGTGCAACTTCTGTTCGGATTAAAGCTGACCATTGATCTCTATCCAAAGCAAATGATAACAAAGCATGGACCTACCCTTCCACATCCTCATTTTCTTCAGGATATAGAGCTTAATTAAGCACAAAAATAATTTCACGTATTTGGGCGCGTTCGCAAAATTGCGAAAAGGGACTATTAACTTTGTCATGTCTGTCCGTCTGTCCATCGGTATAAAACAACTCGGCTCCCACTGGAAGGATTTTTCATGAAATTTGATAGTTGAGTATTTTCCGAAAATCTGTCGAGAAAATTCAGTTTCATTAATATTGGACAATAATAATAATAATAATAATAATAATAATGAGTATTTTACTTGACAAGCAATATACATTTGATCATAACCGCTCACCTCTTTAGAATGAAGAATGTTTCGGAAAAAAAAGGTTGTAGAGAAAATCGAGACAAATACTTTGTTTGAAATAAAGTTTTCCGAAAATCATGCCATTTATGAGATAATGTAGAAAAATAATGCACATTTCGGGCAGGCCACAGATGACAGCTATAATCACTGGATTCATTACTGGCGTACCATCGTCAGTAAACCGCATTATACTTTTTCTAGAGGATACAAGAGAGATTTTATTTCTGCTGCAGGCTTCCCTCCAACTGTTTTTACTTTCTTGGGATGGGTAATGTACCCCCCGAATACAATTTGATTCAGTATTTCCACTATGCGGTAAAAATTACTATAACGCATTTGAATATAAACTCCGGTGTATGCTGTATAACTAAGGCTACAAACACACTCAGAGTATGCAATATTGCTTTTTTACTGCAGCAAAGGTTTCAGGAACGCACCTCAGTGTTACGTTATATGTACATTCCTTGTCTTGTTTTTCAGTTTTGTATGTTTAAACGCATTGTGTTAACTGACAACAAAGAGACCGACAATATTAACATAAACAGGATAAGTCATATTTTATCAAAATGGTGTATACTGTCCAGTGGCCAGTACCTGACGTCATGGAACTCACGTTCGAATCTCATGTCCGATTCACACGGGTTATTTCGACAAGTTAAATGTAAATAGAGCCAGTTAGGTGGTTTATGATAAGACTGATTCACAACATTACAGCTAAAGCAGCATTGAAATTTGGAAGTGAAGCTTGGGTACTGAAGAAAAGAGAGGAACAACGTTTAGAAGCAGCACAGATGAAATTTTTTAGACACTTACTTGGAATA
>Ga0131853_10023853_pt1 | contig 11044 bp, 8 predicted proteins | sample TergutLab28metaG_FD_92764 | JGI IMG/M metagenome (GOLD analysis project Ga0131853, IMG submission 92764) | Labiotermes labralis P1 segment gut microbial communities from Petit-Saut dam, French Guiana - Lab288 P1 (version 2) (version 2) | ecosystem: Host-associated > Arthropoda: Insects >...
GTATGGCGTCAACCGATTGAGCATGTGGTTGAGCTAACGACAGATGCGGCAGGTGTGTTCCCTGAGACGGTGGACGCGTCTTGGACACGTTCGGCAGATGGCTTGACCTTGACCCAGAGCTTCCCCGAGGGCACGGCTTGGTCAAGTGTAGACTTCCCGGTGCCAGCGCGTGTAACAGAAGATGGGTACGTATTTGCTGGTTGGCTTCCAGCTCACCCCGGAACAGGCGAGATAGAAGCGGACTTCTCAACGATTGCCCAGTGGAACGCGCCTCATACGATTACACTACATGCCGGAACAGGTGGCACATTCCCGACAGCCCCAGCTGGTTGGGAACGTGCGGCAGATGGATCGAGCGTTTCTCGTGTGGTGCCCCATGGTACGGCGTGGAATGCCATTGGCCTCCCATTACCAGTGCATGAAGACGCAGGGGACGGCGTTGAATTTGGAACCTGGAGTCCAGAACGCCCGGAGGGCAATGTAGAAGCGGACTTCTCAATGACAGCCCTGTGGGATCCACCAGAAATCGGTGGCAGGATTGCGCCTTATACTGCTTTTGAAGCCAGCATTGAGGCGGCAAGTGACCAAACGCTTTGGCAAAGGGAGGCGCTTGCAGGCCGTATCAATGCTACGACAAATGACAAAATCTATACTGCTCAGTGGGCTGTTGCTCGTACAATCACACTGAATGCAGGGGACGGCGGTACATTCCCGACAGCCCCAACTGGTTGGGAGCTTGCGGCAGATGGATCTAGTATCTCCCGCGTAGTGGCACATGGCACGGCGTGGAATACGATTACTTTCCCGCCGCCAGCGCGTGTAAACCCAGCGGATCATTACGCACCTGCTGGCTGGCTTCCGGTACAGCCGACAGGTAATGTAGAAGGGGACTTCAACACGATTGCCCAGTGGAACGAGCCTCATACAATCACACTGAATGCAGGGGACGGCGGTACATTCCCGACAGCGCCAACAGGTTGGGAGCGTGCGGCAGATGGATCTAGCATCTCTCGTGTAGTGGCACATGGCACAGCGTGGAATACGATTACCTTCCCAGTACCAGCGCGTGTAAATCTAACAGATGGGTACGTACTTGCTGGCTGGCTCCCAGTACGGCCAACAGGTGATGTAGAAGCGGACTTTAACTCAGTTGCTCAATGGGGTCCTCCTCGTATAATTACATTGAATGCTGGGACAGGCGGCACATTCCCGACAGCCTCAACTGGTTGGGAGCGTGCGGCAGATGGATCAAGTATCTCCCGTGTAGTGCCTCATGGTACGGCGTGGAGTACGATTACTTTCCCGGTGCCAGCGCGTGTAAATCTAACAGATGGGTACGTACTTGCCGGCTGGCTCCCAGTACGGCCAACAGGTGATGTAGAAGCGGACTTTAACTCAGTCGCTCAATGGGGTCCTCCTCGTACAATTACATTGAATGCCGGGACAGGCGGCACATTCCCGACAGCCCCAACAGGCTGGGAGCGTGCGGCAGATGGGTCTAGTATCTCTCGTGTAGTGTCACATGGTACAGCGTGGAGTACGATTATCTTCCCGGAACCGGCGCGTGTAACAGCCGATGGCTATGTGCTTGCTGGATGGCTTCCAGTACGGCCAACAGGTGATGTAGAAGCGGACTTTAACTCAGTTGCTCAATGGGGTTCTCCTCGTATAATTACATTGAATGCTGGGACAGGCGGTACATTCCCGACCGCCCCAACAGGTTGGGAACGTGCGGCAGATGGATCAAGTATCTCCCGTGTAGTGCCTCATGGTACGGCGTGGAATACCATTACCTTCCCAGAGCCTGTGCGTGTAACAGCCGATGGCTTTATGCGGAATGGTTGGGAGCCAACACAGCCAACAGGCAGTGTGATTGCTAACTTCACATCCACCGCCCAATGGAGTGCACCTCGTGTGATTACCTTTAACTTAAATGGCGGTAATATCGCGAACAATGCCAACAATGTTGTACATACAATCCCAGTAGGCGGAAACATTGCGCTTACCAACATTCCGGCAAACCCGGTACGCGCAGGGCAGATCTTCTTTGGCTGGCTGGAAACGACTCCAGAAGGTAACCAAACCCTCTTTGAAGGGAATGCCGCCCTGGTAGAGCGCATCAATTCGACTACAGGTGACAGAACCTACACCGCCCAATGGCGCACCTCTCGTACAATTACCTTCAACTTCAATGGTGGTAACAACGATGCCGCAAACCTTGTGCAGACAATCCAAGGGGCAAGCCATGTAGCGCCGACATTTGGGGTTACTCTTACTACGATTCCGCAGAACCCAACACGTGCAGGTCATGTCTTCTTGGGTTGGCTGGAAACAACACCGGCAGGCAACCAGGTACACTGGGAAAGAAATGACACATTTGTGACCCACCTCAGAGGAGCCATAGGCGACAGAGTGTACACTGCCCAGTGGGATACCTCTCGTGCGATTACTTTTGAGTTAGCTGGCGGTCACTTGGAAAATTACTCCATAGCAGATGTGGTACACAGAATCCCAGCGGCAAGCAATATAGCGCCGACCTTTGGCATTGCGCTTACCAATATCCCGGTGAATCCAGAGCGTGCGGGTTATACATTCACCGGCTGGTTAGAAACGACACCTGAAGGTGATGAAACGCTCTTCCAAAGAAATGAGGCCTTTGTAGCGCACCTCAGACGCACTGTGGGTAACAGAACCTACACAGCGCAGTGGGAGCAAGGGCGTGTTCCGGTTGCGGGAGATCACCGTGCCTTCTTGATTGGCTTCCCGGACAATACGATGCGCCCGCAAGCGGCACTGACTCGTGCGGAAGCGGCAACGATCTTCTTCCGCCTCATTGATGACGGATTCCGTGCGTCGCCGAATGTTTGGAGTACAAGCAATAGCTTTGCAGATGTACAAACCGATAACTGGTTTAACAATGCCGTATCCACCATGCATCGTCTTGATGTGGTACGAGGTGTGACGAATACGACCTTTGCGCCGCATAGAAGTGTTACAAACGGTGAGTTCTTTGCGATGTTGGCTCGCTTTAACCGTCTGGTAGATGGTGACGCCGCCACGCTGAACAACACTGGCGGTCGCCACTGGGCGGCAGTTTATGCGGAGGTCTTAGAGGAGCTTAATTTGATCTCAGGCTTTAGCGATAATCCGACGCGGCTCGACGCGCCGATTACACGTGCCTTTGTGGCAGAGCTTGTCAACCGTGCTGTAACAGAGCGTGTTGTCTATAACAGAGATCATCTCATCAACACCGGTTCACTTAGAAGAAGCTGGACAGATCTGCCTGCTACGTCGCCGCACTACTTGCATATGATCATGGCAGGTCATACGGTTGAGTACGATATTATCAACACCAACACTGCCGGCGAGTGGAACGGCATTCGCTGGACGAGAATCGTGAGACACATTGACTGGAGAGTGCTTGAGGGACCAAACGCGAATCCGTTGGCTATCCTCCAGGCAGTGGAAGACCAAGAAAGTGAAACGGCACAGATTGAGCGGAATGCGGCAGTCGAAGCGTCTCTGGACGCGGAGCCGTCTGTGTAGGGGATGAGAGTCCTTGGTAGCTTAGAATAGGTTGAAAAACCCGCGCCTGACTGAGTGGAGTCAGGTGCGGGTTTTGGCTTGTCATATTTTGGTGTTTGTGGTACTATTTTAAGGGAAAAGCGAGAATTAATAGAAATACTGAAAATTGCAAAAATAATCCAATGTATTTGATGGACTAGTTGTGTAGGAGCAATGAGAATGGATAAGCAAGAACTGTTAAGTGTATATGAAAGTAGACCTTTCAAAACGTGTAATGCAGATGAGTATGTATTATGCGTGAAATGATAGGAATTAATGAACATTTTAATTCTGTCGATAGCCTTATGAGGCTTCATACGGGTATCTCAGGACTTCCATTAAGTTTTGCAAAGAGAGATGTTGTTTTACAAGAGGTTAAACGGCTAACTGCACATGAATATGTTATAACGGTGCAAGATGGAATGAAGAAGGGCGGAGGAATTGCCCATAGTTTATTTGAGGCTTCTATTGAATTCGGGAAAAATAATACTATAGAAATTAGAAGTGACTCAACAGCAGGGGTTCAGGACATAATTTTTGCATATAACGAACTGATAAGGCCACTTAATGGAAAAATATTGCTATTATTTGATGAAGCAGGTTCTATTAATGGAACGTTTTTTCGCAATCAAAAAGGAGATTCTTATTTTGAAATACTGATGAATCAATTGCGGACGCTAGAGTTTGTTAGAACAAAAATTGCTATATATCCACATAGTGACGCAGATATTTTAATAGAAACAAGATATGGTGATTCTTTTTTGCTTGAAGAAAGAGTAACTTCTGAAGAAGGCTACATAAGCTTTAGAAGTAAAGCTATTGCAATTATTGAAAACTATGTTGAAAATGAAAGCGGAGAGAGTTGCCGCATCGAAGATCTTTTCGAAGCAAGCTCAAGTAGCGACTTTGGAGATGCTATTGAGCAGATCATCTATGCGTCAAATGGAAATATGAGAAGGTTTATTTACTTGTTGGATTTGTGCATGGAAGAAGCTTATTTGGCGAATAGAGGTGCTGAGCAAGTGACCAAAGAACAGGTGCTTCTGGCAATAAAGAAGCATTCAACTGCTATGGAAAACCATTTCACTGAAAATGAGCTAACTGTTCTTGCGGCAACTGCTAAGACTTGTAGAAGTAGAAGCACATATCAATTTAGGTATTCAGGAATGTCAAATGAATTAGTAAAGTATGTAACAAAATCACCAGAGTATAATGTTTTGAAAATTGTAGAGAAGGGTGCGGGGAGAAAGGGAACAGTATATGCGTTCGATTTTGCATATTGTGTTAAGAATGATATTCCAACGCATTATGTTAAGGACACAGAAAGAATAGATAGGGACAGAAGCTTAAGCCAGGGGGGATGGATAAGACGAATATCGAATATAACAAGAGAATTAACGATGCATGCGGACATTGTTGGAAAGATTGAAGGAGAAATATTGTTCGTCCTAGATCCAGGAGGAAGCATTCGTGGAGAAGATGGGGTAGAGTATTTTATGCTACAGGACTTTATTCTTAAGTCTGATAAGAAAAGAGCCTTGCATGCAGGATTGCGTGTTAGGTTCTTGCCTAGGTTATTAGGGGAAATAAAAGTTGCAGAAGCGATTGAGTTACTATAAACAATACAGACAAAAAAACCCCGTCAAAACAACAGTTTTGACGGGGTTTCTATCCACGCTAACTATTACCTCAAATTCCGCAACGCCTCAACCCTTGCTGGGATCGGTGGATGCGTCGAAAACAGGTTTTTCTTTTTGCTACCCTTTTTACTCCCGCGGAGTTCCGCGCATGGGGTAACGATGTACATGCCCTCGGTGGCGTTGTTGGAGTTTCTCATGGAGAGGGTACTGTTACCAAGCACCTCAAGAGCACCTGCCAGGCCTTCGGGGTTCCGGGTGAACTCGATGGCGGTGGCGTCTGCCAGGAACTCTCGATTACGGCTCAGCGCCATTTTCAAGAGCTGTCCGGCTAGGGGAGCTAGGATCATGAAGAGCAATCCAACGGCTACGATGATGAGGCCGCCCTTGCCGGAGCTTGACGATGATCTTGAGCGACTGCCGCGCCCGCCCCAAAGCATGGTTCGTGCGGCGATGTCAGCGGCGATGATGGCGGAGCCAATCACGATTCCGGCGACAGTTTGGAGTAGAGTGTCATAGTTTCTGATGTGGGCAAGCTCATGGGCGACTACGCCCTCTAGCTGATAATAATCCAGATTATTCAGAAGCCCTGTGGTGACGCAGATAACACCTTTTTTCGGACTACGCCCAGTTGCAAAGGCATTCAAAGCCGGATCTTGGATGACATAGAGCCGGGGCTTTGGAACCCCAGCCGCAAGGCAGAGGCCTTCTAGGATATTATTCAGTTTCGCATCTTGCTCCGGTGTCGCAGGGCGCGCCTTGTGGAGGGAGAGGACGATTTTGTCACTGTTCCAAAAGGCGGCGAAAGAGACAAGGAAGGAGATAGCAATCGCAATGATTGCGGCGAAAATGCCCAGATCAAAGAAGAAAAATGAGATAGCGTATATGATGGCGGCGAAGAATAGGAAGACTCCAACCACAATCATCGTTGTTTTTGCTTTGTTGGTACGGGTTGCTTGAAACAATGCAAAAACACCTCCTTGTGCAAAGTGTTAGTTCTAGAAGCTGACCTTCGGCGCTGTGCGGACTTCTGGTGAATCCACTTCGAAATACTCTCTAGCTTTGAAGTTTAGCATGTTTGCAATGATATTTTGCGGGAATTTTTGGATGCCGATATTGAAACGCTTCACAGTGTCATTATAGAACTGACGCGCGAAGGAAACTTTGTTTTCTGTGTTGGTCAGTTCGACTTGAAGCTCTCTGAAATTCGTGTTTGCTTTCAGATCCGGATATGCTTCTGCCACAGCGAAGAGAGATTTCAGTGTGCCTGTCATCATATTGTCCGCTTCCGCTTTTTCACCGACAGTGGAAGCGTTTGCCATGCTGGCGCGGGCCATGGTTACTCGTTCAAATACTTCGGATTCATGTTTTGCATAACCTTTAACAGTCTCAACCAGATTTGGGATGAGATCATAACGACGCTGAAGTTGGGTGTCGATCTGTGCCCAGCCGTTGTCTACCCGGTTTTTTAGTGTGACCAGGTTGTTGTAGGTTACGATGACGTATAGAACGACTAAACCTACTACGATTAATGCGATTACCAATGGATTCATAGGAAGTTCCCCTTTCTTATATAAGCCGTGTCGGCAGGTTTTCTATCTTTTATAGTAACATTAAAGCACTTGCAATGCAAGTATTATGCGAGGGATGGGTTTAGGCGTCTGCTAAAGCGGATGTGGGTTAATCCCATATGCCCCTCTTTCCCTGTTTTCGCATTGATTCCGAGTAAGGCTGCAATTCATGCGGATATGGGCACTCTTTTATCCGCTCTATATCTTTTATCTTTTCTTCATTCACATACTTTAGAACTTCTTCGAGCATCCCATTTCTGTAGCTGATAAAAAAATGTTGTTCGTTTTGCCTTACAAGACTATTTTCCCCAAAATATATTTCTTTTGGAATGGTTTTTGAAAAATATAAAATAAACCAATAGTATGGGCCTCCTTGCATCTCTCCAACGCCGATATATTCCATTTCATTCCAAGCGATAAAAATGTTTTTACCTAGCAATTTTCTAGCAATCCCCTCTTCGTTGATAACAAACGAACCAGCATCGCTTTTAAAGTATACAATGGCTATTGGCAAGAAGATTAAAGCCATAATTAAATATACTCTCTCTACTACTGATATTCCTGAACCGCTAAAAATCATAATGGCAGGCAGTATTACGAACATAAGTATTGCTATAAAGGCGGCAATCCACTTGCCCGCTTTGCCAGCGTTAGAAACTTTCATGCTATACATCCTCCTGAGAATATATGCCTGTTCGCATTACAAAGCAATCCCAGCCGCAAGCAAGGCGTCGGTCAGCTTTGAAAATGCTGTGAGATCCAGCGTCTCCCCGCGGATGCGGGTGTCGTGGCCTAGGGACTCAATTATATTGCTCAGATCCGCTTTCGACGCATGGGGGAGGCCTGTGCTGAGGCAGTTTAGGAGGGTTTTGCGTCTCTGGGCGAAGGCGAGTTTGATGACACGGAAGAGTGCCTTTGGATCGGTGTCCACAGGAGGCACAGTCCGCTTCTTGAGGGTGATGACAGCAGATGTGACCTTGGGTGCCGGGATAAAGCAATCCGGCGGGACGTCGAAGAGGAGGGTGGGCTCTGTGTGGTAGGCGATGTAGAGGGAGATTGCGCCATAATCCGAGCTTCCGGCGGGGGCGCAGAGTCTTAGTGCGACTTCCCGCTGGATCATGACGGTAATCTGCTCAAACAGGCCGGAGTCTATGAGTTTTGTGAGAGTGGGTGTGGTGATGTTATAGGGTAGATTCGCGCAAACGACAGGGCGGAGACCCGCAAAGTGTTCCGCGGCGAGGGTTTGTAGGTCTAACTTCAAGATATCGCCATGTATGACTTCCGTGTTGGGGTAATCTTGCAGGGTTTCGGCTAAGACGGGTAGCAGTGCCCGATCTAGCTCGACTGCCACAACTTTTTGCGCCCGCTTTGCCAGCTCTATGGTCAAACAGCCGATCCCGGGGCCGATCTCTAAGGCAACAGTGTCCATGTCAAGGTCGGCGGAGGCGGCGATGTCTTCCGGCACCCAAGAGGCGGTGAGGAAGTTTTGACCCAGGCTTTTGGAGAAGTGGAAACCATGCCGAGCGAGAAGGGGTTTGATGGTTTGGATGTTGCATAGGTTCATGGGAGGTCTCCGTTCTGTGGTGTAGAGGGATATAGTGGTGCTATTTTGGTGTGGTTGTCGTCCCTTATGAGATTAACAATCTTTCAAGTTGCTTTTGAGAAGCAGTGACTAATTCCTTTTCAGAGGTATTTCGAGCATGAATTAGGGGCGCCACATTACCATCGTACTTTTTGTGCTTATACATATCAGTAGAAAGCGCATTAGATATTTCAGCTTCTTTTTCAAATGATTCTTTAACCAAAGACCGAAGGTCATCGTCAAGAATTGGAATAACTGCATGTGATACAGATTTGATTTTGCCAAATCGTTCGTTTGATTCTTTAACCATCTTTTTGACTCCGGCATTTGTTAATATCTCATACGTTACTATAGGGAAGCTACTCATTTGTTCTAAATATTCATGTAGTTTTTGATACCTATACTTTTGTAGCTCAAAATTTTTCTTGGCAGATTCCATTCGTTTTATATGTTTGTTATTTACTAAGGTTATTACAACAGAAAATATGCTTGTAGCTATTGCTACAAAAAATCCAGTGGAAATAAAGAGTTCAAAATTCATTCTTTTCACCTCTCCTTACAACTCATACCCATCCAAAAAATGCACCCGCTTGCCATCCTTCTTATACCCAATCACCGCATCCAGGTGCACATTCTCCACACTGGCAAAGATATTGCCCTCTACATAAGGGTTTACCTCTTTGAGTGTGCGGATCAACTGTTTAATCTCCGTCCGTTTGGAGACCATACTGCCATCTACACTGCATGTATCCGTAAAACGGCAGGCGCATTGGAGGAAGTGGAGGTTGTGGTAGTCTCGAAAGTGTTTGATGTCCTCCTCGCGGATCAAGTACATGGGACGGATCAGCTCCATCTCTGCAAAGTTTGTGCTGTGGAGCTTCGGCATCATGGTTTGGATTTGGGAGCCGTAGAGCATACCCATTAGGATAGTTTCGATTACGTCATCGTAATGGTGGCCTAGGGCAATCTTGTTGCAACCGAGTTCCTTGGCTTTTGCATATAGATGCCCCCGGCGCATTCGGGCGCAGAGATAACAGGCGTTTTTGGGAGCAGAATATACGGAGTCGAAAATGTCTGTTTCAAATATTGTAGCCTCTATGCCGAGGGCTTTTGCGTTTCGCTCGATGAGGGCGCGGTTTTCTGGTGTGTAGCCGGGATCCATGATGAGGAAGACCGGTTCAAAGGGTACTTGCCGGTGGCGGGTGAGTTCCTGGAAGAGTTTTGCCATCAGCATAGAATCTTTCCCGCCGGAAATGCAAACGGCGATGCGGTCACCTGTTTTTACAAGTTCGTATTCTTTGATTGCCTTAGTGAATCGGCTGAAGATTTTCTTATGAAATTTCTTGCGAATGCTTTCTTCCACCTTTTGACGCTTATCCTCTTGCAGGCGCGTCATCAGCCATTCGATATACCCGCCGGAAAGACTTTTGGCGGCATGTCCCTGTTCCTGTAATGTGCGGGCGATCTCTTCGCTGATTTCACCTTTTTTGCAGTAGAGTATGATCTCCTTGCCTTTTTCTAAGTTGACATAATCTTCGTTCGGATGATGAATCGCACCGGGAATGTGACCATTTTGATAGGCGTAGTCATCGCGTATATCAAGAAGAAGGAAGTCTTCTGGATTTTTGCTCTCTAATTCTGCTATGGTAATGCGTTCTTTGTTCACGGTGTGCCTCCATTTTCTTCTATTGTTCTAAGAGAGGCGTCGTGAATCAGGATAAGGTGGCTTCGGCGCTCTCTGATTTCACGGGCGCCAAAAGAGCCTCCGGGTAGTATACGTGCCGCACCTGTCCAAAAAGCCGGGACATACATATTTCGTCCGTGTATTCCACCATAGTTGTGCCTAGTGACTTCATCCACACTGGTGTCAATTTTTTGATAAATGCTTATATCATTCACGTAGTATATCTGAATGAATGGTCGCAAGTGGCCTGTCTCTGCGAGTTCCATGACGAGTGCTTCTACTCTCTCAACAATCGCTGGTTTCATTCCGGCGTCGTATCTTGGAATAAATATCGAGATTGAGACGTTAAAATCCCTTTCGACATCAGATGAAAAGAAATCCTCTAGACTTGCATTATGATTTAATTCCCTTGGAAGTCCAGCAAAGTGTCGATTTGTGGGCGGGGTAATGTCTATTTTCATGTCATCTCCAAATATATCTGCAAAATGAGCTTCCGTAAACTCCATTAACTGTGCGCGCAAAAATCGCCAGTAATAGAGGTCTCGAATTTCTACAATTTGAATACCGGGAATTTCACGAGTCGTGTGTACGCGGAACACGTAGTTTGGGTCAGATAGTGGATGTGCATAGAAATACACAGTTTCCGGGATGTCAGGTGTCCACCAAAAACCGCCACCAAAATGATGCCACTGCGCGTGTACATAAAACGCTTCTTCGTATTTTTCTTCTAAATACGTCCGAATTTCACGAGAGTGTTGCCTATTGATGCGTGAACCATTCACCTGATAGCTAATTAAAGAGCATCCTGACACAGCAAGTAGAGTGATAATTCCAAGTATAATAAGTATCGCTTTTTTCATTGAAGAAATCCTTTGCGATCTGTTCGCTTTTTGTTTTTCCATAGTGTATCATAGTCTGCCAAAATTTAATAGGATTATATCTTTTTCCCTTGGAAAAGCTAGTTCTGTAAACGAACCAAAACATTTGGTCCAAAAAACTGTTTTTA